>Ga0265313_10000186_pt1 | contig 66090 bp, 55 predicted proteins | sample 4123metaG_FD_203122 | JGI IMG/M metagenome (GOLD analysis project Ga0265313, IMG submission 203122) | Rhizosphere microbial communities from Carex aquatilis grown in University of Washington, Seatle, WA, United States - 4-1-23 metaG | ecosystem: Host-associated > Plants > Roots > Rhizosphere >... | reverse complement strand
CTCTAGTCGAATAGGATGCCAGGGTGAATTCGACAGCCCAGATGATGACCTCGCGTCGTCGTGTCTGGCCTTCGTTCACCGTGACGGTCGTTTTTTTGGCGCTTTGGAACACGCCGTCGTTCGCGACTGACGTCGACGCCACGAAGCAAGCGTGCGTCGCCGCGGCGGACCGTGGCCAGGCGCTCCGCAACGGAGGCCAGTACTTGGCCGCGCGAGACGAGTTTGCGCGCTGCTCGGACGAACGCTGCCCGACGCTCGTCCGCGAGCAATGCACGGCATGGCTGCGGCAGGCCGTCGAGTCGACGCCGACGGTGGTCTTCGCCGCAACCGACGAAACCGGGCGCGACCTTGCCCAGGTGACGGTGACCGCGGAAGGGCGTCCCATGGCGGATCGGCTCGACGGACGCCCCGTGGAGCTCGACCCCGGCCGCCACGAGCTTCGCTTCGAAGCTCCGGACCGTGAAGCCGTCGTCCTCGATGTCGTGCTGCGAGCGGGCGACAGGAACCGCGCTCTGCGCGCCGTTCTGCCAGAGCGCCATGCCGGCTCGGGAAAGCGGGAGCCACCCCCCTGGCGGCCCGAACCGGCGCTTCCCCCGGGCCTTGCGCAGGCGGCGCCTCCCGCGACCGGGCGCACCATCGTATCCGCCACTCTCCTCGCGGCCGCCGCGGCTTCCGGGGCCGCCGGGCTGATTCTCGCGATTGTCTCACGAAGTGACGCCGATCGGGTCACTACCTTGAGAGGCAATATGGGGCCGAGCGCATGTTTTCAGTCGAGCTCCGACGCGTGCGCCGCGCTCGGCGACGCGGTCGACGCGCAGCGCCGCGATTTCATGGCGAGCAGCGTGTGCTACGCCGGCGCGGGGGTGTTCGGCGCCGCGGCCGTCGCGACATGGATCCTGTGGCCGCAGAAGGCCGATGCGAGCGCCGCGGGCGGCAGCTGGCGGGTTCGTCCCACCGTGGGAGCGGGCCGCGCAGGCGTAAGCGCCGAGCTGGTGTTCCAGTGACCCGCGCGGACCCAGCTCGCGGTTCGCGGGCGGTCTCACCGACGTTCGCGGCTGCGGCAGGGGCGGCGGCTCTGGCGCTCGCGGGATGCCCGGTTGCGCCTCCCGACACCTGCGCTGCCAAAGCGACGTGCTCGGCTTCCGCCGGGGACTCCACGGGAGGGGGCGTCGAAGCGGACGCCGCCGCGGGGATCGAGCCGTCGGACGCGGCGCGCCCGGCGATCGACTCCGGCGGTGGCGCCGTCGACGTTCTCGTCGGGAGCGATGCCGCGAACGACGCGAATGCGCCATCGATTTGCCCGCTCGACCACCAGTGCGCCGAACCCGGGCCTACCGGCTGGTATTGGGGCCTGGCGGTGTGGACCTCGGGCGGCGGCGCGCCGCCACCCCCCTGCCCGCCCAATTTCGGCCGCCCATACGACATGCTCGGCGGGTTCAACGCGCCCGATGCGATATGCACGAGCACCTGCCTCGCGACGGGGCAAGCGTGCTCCACGATGGTCTCGATCCACACGGACTCGACCTGCATGTCCGCGCACACCGTCGTGGCGGACGTCGCGGAGGCCACGTGCACGAACGTCGTAGCCGGAACGCAGGGGACACTGATCGCGGACGTGCGGGCGCCCTCAGGCGGAGCCTGCACGCCTCACGTGTCGACGACGCTACCGCCGGTGACCTGGACGAGCGTCGCTCGCATGTGCATCGCCCAGACTCCCGCCGTCGCGGGGGGCTGCCCGAACCCGAGCGCGCTGTGCGTCCCCTCGCCGGCCCTTCCGTACGCTTCGCAGCTCTGCATCGCCGAGGTCTCGTCCCCAGGGCAGCCGATCCCGACGTCGTGCCCGCCGGACTATCCCAATGGCCCGAGCCTCTACTATCCGAGCACGGCCGGTACGACGGACGATCGGGGTTGCTCGGCGGCTTCGTGCGCGGGGACGAGCCCGACGGGAGGCCGGTGCGAGGGCACGATCGCCGTCACCGGGAGTCTGTCGAGCGATTGCGCGACGGGCGGGTTCACGTACGCGATCGGATCGGGCTGTAGCCCACCCTTCCAGCTGGACAGCCCCCTGGCCCACGTTCAAGCCAGCTACGCAGCCACTCCTGGCTCGTGCCCGGTCGCGACGCCGTCCTCGGCGGTCGGATCGGCACTCCCCGCCGGCCCGCCGAACGTCGTCTGCTGCAAGTGATCAGTAGTTCAACGGATATCCCTGCCACAGCCAGACGAGCGTGTCGGCCATCGTCAGGTTCTGGACCCGCCCGTCGCAGTGGGACGCGCCGAGGCCTTCGACGAAGCGGTAATGGTAGTTCTGCGACTTCAGCGCCATCGCCGTGCGCTGGTTGGCGAGCAGCCAATCGTGATGGTTCGCGTCTCCCGTACCGGCGCCGTTGTCGTTCTCGTTGGCGTTGATGAATACGCGAAGAGGCTTCGCCGGCGTGGTGGTGCCGATGAGATCGAGGACCGAGTGATAGTCCCAAGCCCCGAGCGGATACATCGCTTGCTCGGGAGCGGTGTCGTTCTGCTGCGCCACGAGCGTTCCGGAGTACGTCACGATTCTGTGAAACCACTCGGGCCGGAACCATCCCATCGTCAACGCCGCGGCCGCGCCCGAGCTGCAGCCGACGGTGCCGCGGCCTTCCGGGTCCGTCGTGAGCATCAAGTTGGGATACGCGGCCTTGATGGTGGCGTCGGCGAGCACGGCGGGCAGGACTTCCGTCTGAACGAATTGCGCATAGCGGTCCGACATCGTGTCGTATTCCAGCCCGCGCTCGCTGCCCTTGCCGTCGCCCCCGCCGTTGCCGACGGCGATCGCGATGAACGCGGGGATACGGCGCGTCGCGTCGGTTCCTTGCGTGAGATTGTCGAGCGCGAACTTGATGAGGCCAATCTGGCCCGGGCCGTCTTGGATCACCATGAACGGAGCCACCGTTCCGTCTTTGTATTTCGCCGGAACGTACACCTGCACGTTGCGGGTAAACGAGTGCTGGTTGGCCGCGAGGAGCGTCGTGTCCATCCCCATGAAGATTTTGCTGTTGGTGGAGCTCAAGGTGAAATTGAATGTCTTGCCGGCGGGCAGGCCTTTGGACATCAAATCCGGGCTCGTGGTGTAGGTCGGCCCGACCATGTAATCGCCGTCGCCGGTGGTACCCGGATCGCCTGCGTCGCCCGACGCGCTCGCGCCGCCGCTGTCTTGGCCTCCGGCCGTGCCGCTGCCCGAGGATGCCCCGGCCCCGCCGCTCGACGACCCACCTGCACGGCTACCGGACGACCCACCCGCCGCACCCGAGCCGGAGCCCGCGCCGCCGCTCGAGGAGAGGCCGGCGCCGCTCGATGAACCCCCGGCGGTCTGCGGAGGCACGCTCGATCCACCGCCCGACGAGCCACCGCTCGAGCCCGAGCTACCCGATGACGCCGCCTGGGAGCCGCTCGAGCTTCCCGTATCGATAGGCGTGATGGAGCCGCCCGCTCCCGAGGCAGGAGGCGCCTTCGACGAAGAGCACGCCCCAGAGAGCAGTCCGAGCGCAAGAAAAAGTCCGTGAGACGAGCGAGCCATGATGCCTCCTTACGACCATGCGAACAGGACGTCACCAGCGATGGGTCCGCGCTCTACCAGTGGCAGCTGCCCGCGAAGGCGGTTCACAAACTCACTCGACCGGCGACCTTCCACCGTGTCGCCTCAAACATCCAGCCGGGCTGGACGCCAAACGACGACAACGCCCCGGACAACGGCGATCCACGGCCTCGTCCGCACGCCCTCCTTCGCCGGCGCACCTCCCTGCGTCGCCGGCGTACGTGCGTCCTTCGCTGGCGCATCCTCGTTCCCGGGCGCACTGTGGACCGACCCCTGCAATCACGGAGGCCCCATGAAAACAGCGCTCGCCCGCTTCGGCACGCACCGGTGTACGACGCGCTCCGCTCTTCTGGCGCTTGTCGTGGCCTTCGCCTGCGCGATCCGCGAGCGCCCCGCACAAGCGTGCGGCGGGTGCTTCTCTCGACCCACCGAGAACACGGTCGTCACCGACCACAGGATGGCGTTCTCCGTGTCGACGCAGCAAACGGTGCTCTGGGATCAAATCAAGTACTCCGGCGACCCCACCGAGTTCTCGTGGGTGCTTCCGGTACGGCCGGGCGCAGTCGTAGAGCTCTCCCATGACGAGTGGTTCGCCGCGCTCGACGCGACGACGAGCCCCTCAATAGCGGGCCCTGTCCTCAACTGCGGTGGCCGGTCTACGGGTGGCTGCGTTGGATTCGTGGGGGGATCGAGCAAGTCGGCAGGGTTCAGCACCGGCACGGGCCCGGGCGTCCAGGTCATCAGCCAGACCGTGGTAGGGCCCTACGACACTGTCACGCTGCAATCGACCGACCCGAACGCGCTCGACACCTGGCTCAACGCGAATGGCTTCTTTCTCCCCGACACGTTCCGACCGACCGTCGCTGGGTACGTCACCGCGGGATTCGACTTCATCGCCTTGCGGCTGCGGCCCGATCAAGGGGTCCAGTCGATGCAACCGGTGCGCATCGTCACACCCGGCGCGGACGCCACGCTGCCGCTGCGCATGGTCGCCGCGGGCGTCGGCGCGCAGGTGGGCATCACGCTCTATGTCATCAGCGAGGGGCGGTACGAGGCGAAGGCCCCGTTCTTCAACGACGTGATCGAAGACTCGAAGCTCGTATGGTTTCAACCGCAGGGTCGCTCGAATTACCAGGAGCTGTCTCAGCAGCTCATGCAAAATCACAACGGCCGCACGTGGCTCACCGAGTATTCGCAACCGACGTCGCTGGCGAAGTCGCCTTTCGGTTTACAACCGTTTTGCGGCGCCTCGTTCGGAGCGCCGTTCGCGCAGCTGTACCTCGGCCAATGCAAGTGCAAGCCCGCGATCGCCTGCGGTGTCTCGGGCGCATCCGAAGGCGGATCGATCGCGCCGGCACCCGCCACTGCCGCGGATGACGCCCCCTCATCCGACGCGACGAACGACGCCGCAGCGAGTGACGCCGCCTTCACAGAGGCGACCGGCGACGACCCGACGAACGACGCCACCGCCTCCGACGCCATCTCCTCTGACGCAACCGGGGACGACGCGACCGGCGACGGCGCGTCGTCCGATTCGACCGGCCCAGGCGACGCCAACGGCACGTCGACGCCCGACGCCGCTTGCAACTCCGACCCATGCGCGGGGTTCGACGACGTGGACACGGCCCTCGTCGGCATGCACGCGGACAGCACCTGGGTGACGCGCCTGCGCGCGGTGTTGCCGGTCGATGCCCTCTCCGAAGGCGACCTGCAGATCCAGGCCTCCGCGACGCAAAGCATCGTCTCCAGCCAACACGCGACCAACACATTCTCCAACCCGAAAGACAACCCGTGCGGGACGCAGAGCGGATGCAGCGCGATCGCTGCGAGAACGAGTTTCTTCGAGAAGTGGCTCGTCCTCGGGGCGTTCGCCTTCGCCGGCGCGGCGCTCCTGCGGCGGCGATCGCGCAGGACGCCGCGGTAGCGCTCACGGCCCGGTCGTTCGTCGGAGGAGCTTCCCTCTGCGCACCGCGCGACCACGCTTGAAGGACGGCCCGCGCGCTTGGCCCCGCGGCTATCATGAGCCAATGACCGTTGCCCGCCTCTCCGGGGGGATCGCCCTGCTGCTCATCGGCTCGGTGGCTGCATTTCCGGCCTGCCACGGCGACGATATCCACGTCCCCACCCCCGTGCCGGGACCCGACGCGGCGGAAAGCGGCGCGACGCCCGAGGGACTCGACGACGCGGGCGGGGCACACCCCGGCGCGGGCGACGCGGGCGCGCCGGGGCCCGGGGTCGACGCCGGAAGCACGCCGCCCGACGCGAATGCGATCGACAGCGGCGCGACCGGGGTCGACGCGGGTGACGGCGGGGGCCCTTCGCGCCCGGACGCGAGCGCGAACGAAGCGGGAGTCGCAAGTCCGTGCACGGCACGGAGCGGCCTGCTCTTCTGCGACGATTTCGAGGCCGCGAAGACCGCGGCGCTGCCCGCCCCCTGGTCGACATCGATCGTCGGAAGCGGGACGGTCACCGTGGACAGCTCGACGCCCGCGCACAGCGGCACCAAGTCGATCCACGTGAGCGACGGCGACGCCGACTACGACACGCTCCTCGTGCTGCACGACGCGTCGGTGCTCCCGGCGCCGGGGGGGCGGTTTTACGTCCGCGTCTTCATGCGGCTCGGCGCGGCGATGAGCGCGGGGCACAACACGTTCCTCCTGGCGGACCTCTTTGCGACGCAAGGCCAGCACAATGACCTGCGGCTCGGCGAAGACGACCAGATGCTCATGTACACGGTCATGGGCGACGCACACGGCGCGCTGTCCAATGCCAATTATTACAACGATGGAATGTTGCCTGGAATTCAAATTGCCGCCGGCGCTTGGACATGCCTCGAAGTTCTCCTCGATTCGACGAAACCCGAGATCGACGTATGGGTGGGCGGCAAGGAGGTCCCCGACCTGCACCACACCGACTTCCCGCTGGACGATTACGACAACGTGCGTCTCGGCTTCGAGAAGTACGGCGGGCCGGCCATGGACATCTGGTACGACGACGTCGCGATCGGGACCCAGCCGATCGGCTGCGATTGACGCGGCTTCGGCCGGTAGAACACAACGTGGCTCACATGGTCGATGCGAAAGAGACCCGGGCTAACATCATCGCATGTGCGGCCTACTCCGTGGCCCTCCGCGAGGCGCTGGCAGAACGACTCGAGCTCGCCCAGGTACTTGTCGGCCTGGGCCTCATCCCACCGATGGACCGTTTCCCTTTTCGCCCTTCCGCGCTTCCTGTGCCCATTCTGCCTCCTACCCGCGCCAGTCAGACCCGAGGTCGGGCTACCGGGCGGCGCCGTCCCGAGAGCGCCTCCGTGCGTCCTCGGCCCGCTCGATGCGCGCGTCGCCCAGCACGCGGTTCAGCTGGGCGCCGAGCAGAAGCGCGACGCAGAACAGCCACAGCGTCGTGAGCGTGACGCCCACGACAGCAAGCCCAGCCAGATACGCCCCGCCGTCTCCCCCGAGCCTGGTCACGTACACTCCATACCCCCAGCCCAGGGCCGCCTGCATCGCGACCGCGACCAACGCGCCGGGCAGCACCGGGGAGCGCGCCCGCCCCTCGCGCGGAACCGCGACACGATAGAGCCCGGCCACCATCCCGACCGTGATGATCGCACCGGCCCCCCAGCGCGCCGCCTGAGCCATCGGCCCGTGCGCAAGCTCCAGGATCGCGGCAGGAAGCCCGCCTCCCACGAGCGCGCCGAGCCGGTCGAGCCCCGCACCGAGGAGCGCCAGCAGCGCCCCGGCGATCGAGAACGCGATGCATGTCGCGATGGCGAGCAGGCGCTTTTTCCACCACGGCCTCGATGTCCCGGTTTGCACCTCGAGCCCGTCGAAGATGGCGGACACTCCGCTCGAGGCGAGCCAGAAGAAGGTCCCCGCGGCGACGGGCGCGAGCGTCCCGCCTCGCAGCGCGGCGACGTCGGTCACTTGCCGCGCAACGAGCTCGCGTACGTCCGATGGGACCGCATCGAGAACGGATGAGAGCGCGCCGAGACGAGCCTTGGCCAAGCGGGCCGCGACCAGCCCCGCGATCGCCGCCAGCGGCACCAGCGCAAAGAAGAGCCAGAAGCTCATCTCCGCGGCCAGGCCGAACGTTCGTGCGCGGCCGATTCCGGAGACCATCGACCAAACCCACGCGCTGTCGAACAGAGGGCGCAGGTACTTGCTCATGAGCGGCCATCGCGCGCGGCGCTGCGCCCGGAGCTCGAGATCCGCGAGCGTCTCTTCCTTCTTTCGCACGTAATGCAACTGTCTCGGCTCGCAGCATGGGCCGTGCCGGGATGTCCGCCGGCCAGGCTTACTTTTGCACGCCCATCGCGCGGCAATTCATGACGCCCGCGGTTTGGGCTTGCTCGACACAGCCCCTGTACGCGTCGCCCGCGCCCGCGAGGTCACCGGCGGCCTTGCGCGCCGCGGCCAACGTCAGCCAGGCATCGGCGTCGGCGGGGCTCCCCGACACGGCCTTCTGCGCCAGCGACGTCGCGGCCTCCGTATCCCCCTTGAGGAGCGCTCGCTGCGCGTCCCGGACGAGCGGCGACGACGAATGGAACACAAACCTCACGTCGAGAGCCTTCTCTTGTCCCCGCGCGCGGACGTCCGCCGCCGGGACTGCGGCGAGGTTCACGCTCGTGATCGTCGGCGCGAGTGGCTCGGCCGCGGCCGTCACCGAGAGGACTCCCATGCTGGGCTCGGCCGCCGGTGCGCTCGCGCTGGCGATCGGTTCATCCGGCGGGCTCGGTATCGCGGGCTCGCCAGGCAACGCGGCGGCGGCGGCGCCCGAAGGCTCGATCCCGGCAACCGTGGCGGCGCTGCCGCTGCGCGCTGCTTCGGACTCCTGGAGCTGATGGGCGCGCAGGGAGCGAAGGCCGACGACCGCGCCCAGAACCAGCGCCACGGTGAGGCCCGTCGCGGCCACGCGTTTCGTGGTCGCGTCGAGGGCACGCGGCACTCCCGCCGCAACGGTGTCCGCGAAGTAGTCGGACACGGGGTCCACTTCGCGAGTCCACGGGGCGGCCGATGGCCGTTGGCTCGGGATGCGCGGCAGCGACGGAGTCGCGTCTGCCTCGAGGAGCGGCAGCGCGTTCGCCGCTTCCGCGCGGACCACGGGTTGCGCAGAGGCCACCGGCTGCGCGCGGGCCAAAGGTTCCGCAGGGGCCACGGGTTCCGCAGCGGCAACAGGTTGAGCGCGGGCCGCGGATTCCGCAGGGGCAACAGGTTGAGCGCCGGCCGCGGGTTCCGCAGGGGCAACAGGTTGAGCGCGGGCCACGGGCGCTGCGCCCGTGGCTTCGTCGCGCTCGGGCGCAAGACGCTTCGCTGTCGTCGCGGCGCCCGCCTCCGCCCAGGAAGAAGTAGGAACCAGGGCCTTCAGTCCTTCGGGGACGTCGGTCAAGTCGTGGAGCCGCTCCAGGAGCTGCGGGGGAGGAACGTCCAACAGGGCCGCCAATGGCTTCACCTGAGCGCAGAGCCGCACCCACTCGTCGATCCGGCGCATGCCCGCAACCACCACCGCCTGCGTCGATCGGCCGATGGCGTCTTCGTTTCGAACCGGTTTGAACTCGACCTCGAACGAAGCTTCGTCCCAGAGGAGCGCCCGATGGATCGCCGCCTCGCCGCGCAGCGGCCCGAGGTCAGCGTCGACCACGTTCCCGTCGCGGAAAAAGATGTGCGCCTCATGCATGCCGTTTCGCAAGCGCACGACGCCGCTCTGGCGCGACGACTCGAAGTTGCGAAGGATGTCGACGAGGGCCAGATCGTGCGTCGACCCCACGGGCCGAGCGAGGCCGCCGCCGCCGGAAAGGGCCCTCTCCTCCATCGCGCGCCGGGTGCGCTTGGCGAGCAGGAACTGAATGCGCGCGCTGAGCTCCCGCATGTAGACGGGCTTCGTCAGGTAGTCCTCGACGCCGAGGTCGAGCGCGCGCCGCCGATCGTCGGGGGATCCATTCGCAGCGAGAAAGACGACGGAAGGGTCGTGGAGTCCGCCGGTCGTTCGAATCCTTCGCACGAGCTCGAAGCCGTCGAGCCCGGGCAGCTGCGTATCGGTAACCACCACCTCAGGCGAAGCCGAATCGACGTTTTCAATCGCTTCGAGGGCCTCGGCGCCGTCCGCGGCGACCGTGACATGGTACCCTTCTTTGCGCAGATGGACTTCGAGGACACAACGGTTTACGGGATCCGCGTCGACGAGAAGAAGCGTTTGCACGGTCGCGCACTCCTTTGTTGTCACCCGGACGCGCGACGAACGATCGATTCGCTCGCTGCAGCGGAGGTAGGGTTGTCGTACGCTCCGCCCACCTCTTGTCAATGACAAGGTGCCGACGGGCGGCGGCGCCAGTCGCAGAGGAAAAGTTAATGAGCGGCGTTGCGTTTTCGATGGGCGCCGCGTGCGCCGCCGCATGAACGGCGTCTCTAGATCGTCTCGGCGACGGGACCACCTAGACCCGGCCATGTGCGAATGAGTCTTCTCTCACTTCGTCTCGAAGGAGCCCGCCATGCGCACTGCCGGTCACGTCGCCTCGCTTACAGCGTTGTTCGTAATTGCCGCAGCAGCGTGGAATTCCGGTTGCAGCGGCTCGACCACCGGAAGCGGCTTCACGGAGACGAGCGGCTCGGGCAGTGGCACTTCGAGCGGCGGCAAAGGATCGGCTTCGGGGACTGGCGGCGGGCCGGGCAGTAGCGCACCGCCGAGCGGCGGCGCGCCGAACGGCAGCCTCGTCATCGGATCGTCCGACGGCGGGACCAAGCCGGTGACCGTCAAGAAGTGCACGTCGCAGGGGCAGTGCGCGAACCTCAACTGCCCCAACGGCGGCCACACGACCATCAGCGGCACGGTCTACGATCCGGCGGGGGTCAATCCGCTCTACGACGTCGCGGTCTACGTTCCGCAGAATCCGCCCTCGCCTCTGCCGGCGGGCGCGTCCTGTTATTCGTGCCAGAGCCTGTACACGGGCGGCGTCGTCGCGGGCACGCTCACCGACCCCGCAGGGCATTTCCAGATCGTGGACGCCCCGACCGGCAAAGGGATCCCGATCGTCGTCCAGATTGGCAAGTGGCGACGGCAATACACGGTCGATGTGGCGGATTGCGCGGACACGCCGCAACCCACGCTGCGTTTGCCCGCCAACGCGAGCGAGGGCGACCTTCCGAACATCGCGATCTCGACGGGCGGGTCCGATTCGCTCGAGTGCTTGCTCCGCCGCATCGGCGTCGATGCCGGCGGCGATGCGGGCACCGGCGAGTACGTCAGCGGCGCGGCAGCCGGTGGACACATCCATATTTTCCAAGGTGGACGCGGCCGCGGCGGAGGCGGAGGTGGGGGTGCAGGTCCGGCGATGGCCGGCGGTTCGCCCTCGTCCGCTACGGCGCTTTGGACGTCGGGCATGGCGATGCAGCCCTACGACATCGTGATTCTGTCGTGCGAAGGCTCGGAGGCCGCGAACCCCAACCGGCAAGCGATGAACGACTATGCGGCCCTGGGCGGCCGCGTCTTCGCGTCCCACTTTCACTACTCCTGGTTCAACGCAGCGCCTTTCGCTGCCTACAATCTCGCGACGTGGACGACCGGCACGCAGGACCTGGGCAACGTCAACGGGCTGATTCAGCAGACTCTGTCGGACGGCGTGACGCCCTTTCCGAAGGGCATCGCGATGCAGCAGTGGCTGCTGAACGTGAACGCGCTGACGGCTACGACCCCGCCCGAGCTTCAGATCCAAGCGTCGAGGCACAACGCCGACGTCGCGGTGGCCAACACGCCCTCGACCCCGTGGATCGTGGCCGATCAAATGGCTTCGGCACCCGGCGCCACGCAGTACTTCTCGTGGGACATGCCCATCCCCGCGGGCGCACAGGGAGCTTGCGGTCGCGTCGTCTACAGTGACCTGCACGTGGGAGCGGCCTCGGGGGACTACGGGCAAGCGGCCGGCGCCATGAACTTCAATGCGACCACGGCGATCGTTCCGAGCGGATGCGCGAACAACGCGCTCTCGCCGCAGGAGAAGGCCCTGGAGTTCATGCTGTTCGACCTGTCGTCTTGTCTGACTCCGGTCAACGAGATGCCGCCGCCTCCGTCTCCGGCGAAGTGAAGGGTCACTTCGGCTTCAGCGCGAGGGCGCCGTGCTGGGGGCCGAGCACGGCCTTGAGCGCCGTGGCGTAGTCGAACGATCCGACGAGGCTCTGGTCGTCGGTGTGGCAACCCAGGCAGACTTCCGGAGCGACGGTCCGCGAGGTGCCGGTCTTCTTGTCGACGGCGCGCACGTGCGCGGAGCTCGGTCCGTGGCAGCTCTCGCAGCCCACGTTCGCAAAGTACTTCAGTGTCTGGTCGTAGTTCGTCGTCTGTCCCGGTTGCAGGTATCCGGTCATGTGACAGCCGAGGCACTCGTGATCGTGATCGCGCTTGTACTTCTTGAGGACAGCGAAGGCCCGAGCGTGGTCCGTGGTGCTCCACTGGTCGGCCTGCTCTTGGTGGCACATCTCGCAGGCCGCATTGCTCGCGAACGTCCAGGTCGGGGGGTAGAGGGGCTCTTTCTGTCCCGCCTTCTGGCGTAAGGTGGCCAGCACCGCGCGCTCGATCGCGGCGACGCCGACCTGTTCGGGAATCGCGCTGGTCAACGGCACCTTCTGATCGTCGAACACCGGCTCGCCGCCCGACTGCAGTCCGCGCACGTCGATGCGGCCCACCGCGGCCCCGAGAACCCCGGCGAAGGCGACCGGCGTCCGACCCACCCCGGCGGCGGCGTCCGCTTCCTCCCCGTCCCCGGCGTGCCCGAGAATCGCGACGTCGATCCCGCTCGCCTGCGCCAGGATCTCTGCGGCCCGAGCCCGGCCGCCGGCGACGTGAAACAGACCGACCACCAGCCGCGCGCCGCGGGACCGAAGCGATTGCACCTCCGCCTTCGCCGCTTCCACCGCGTCGCCGAGCCGAAACCCCCACCGGCGCAACGCCGGCGCCTGCTCGGCGGGCACGTCGAGAACGCCGAATACGCCCACGGACAGGCCATCCTTCTCGACGATCGTGTCCGGAGGGAAAGGGCGTTCGTCTCCCTTGCCGAAGAGGTTCGCCGCGACCACCGTGGTCTCGGAAGAGCGGAGCCCCGCGAGGAGGCCCTCGCGACCGATCTCGAGATCGCGCTCACCGGGGGTGACGACGTCGACTCCCAAGCGCGAGTAGCTCGCAAGGACGATACGCGTGCGGAGCTCACGGCCGTAGGGGCTGCCCGGAACGTCGTCGTCCGCGGCCCCAGCGCCGGCGCCAGCCAGGAAATCGCCGGCCTCGACCTGGATCACCGCGCCGCCCTCCTGCTTGATGCGGTCGACCAGGCTCGCGCGCCGGGCGACTCCTCCCCCGGCGTCCCCGGGAGGAGAAGACACGTGCCCGCGAAGATCCGACGTGTAGAGAATCGTCAGATCGGGCCGGGCTCGCGGCGGGACCGACACGACCGCCCCGAGCGCTTCGGCATCGACCGGCTCGGGGCGCGCGCTCTGGGACCGGCGGCCGCAGTCAGCGAGGAAACCCACCATCCCGAGTATCAGGAGCGCACGACGCCACGTCATGCGCCATTCTACAACGCCCCGCCGAGCTCACGGGAAGCAACCCAGGTCCACCGCGCGGCGAATGAGCTCATAGCGCCCGGTCACGCGCAAGGCCGCGAAGACCGCGTGGCACTGCCCAGCCACTGTGTAGACCGAAGTCTCGCGGCGGTCGGCGATCTCGTAGCGCGTGAGGCCTTCGATGAGCCACTGCGCAATCTCCTGCTCCACGGGGGTCAACGATGTCAGGTGGGAGGTGACCGGCCGCGGAACGCCGAGCGCCAGGCACGGGCGGCCTTCGTAGTCGAAGACGGCGCTGCGCGCCCCGGGTATCCGTGCCGCCCCCGCCCAGCACTGGGCGGCCAGGACCAGCGGCAAGGACACGTTGCGATCGGCGAGCTCGAGCTTCGCGAGCGCCCGTAGAAAGCGCGCCGTGGCCGTGGAGAGCGCTATCCCGTACTCGGCCGCGATCGCTTTGCGCGGCTCGCCTCGGAGAACGCTCGCCACGATTGCAGCATCTTCGGGCCTCAGGCCACACGGGCGGTCGACCACGTGGGCCGCCAAGCAAACGGAGGCCGGGGTGATGGTCTCGCGCAGCGGTCGGAGGCCGCCCCGCACCAGGTCTTCCCAGGCTTGCCCGAGGGCAGCGGAGCCGGCGCGGCTTTCGGGGCCGTGGAGCGCCTCGACCCAGGGCAGCCGTTCGGGCGTGTCGGGGTTGTCGGTCGGATCAGGAGGTTCAGACGGCGAGGGCGGCGACGAATGGACAAGATGGACCGATGACGTGATCATGAAAGCACTCCCTTGCGTTGCTTGGTGGCGGACCGGGAGGCAGGCGGGGAGCGGCGCTCGATGGGCGGCGCGCTCCCGAACCGAGGCATTCGCCGGGCTCGCGTTAAGGGGACGCGCGAGGCGCTCGGTCCATGCGCAATTACCGGCACGCGCGGGTAAGTAGGCCCCGGCAGGCGACAACAAGAGAGAGGGGGCAATTGAGCCGGCGCGCCGGGGGCAAATCCCCTGGTCAACGCGGTTTTGGTCCTGGTATACGGTCGTGTTGGACCGATGGGCGAAGCGCCGGAGCTACACGAGGCGCTCGAAGCGCTGACCGATGCGGCGGAGGCGGCCTGGCCCGCATTTCGAGTCGATCGTTCGGCGTTCCAGGCTCACGTCGTGTCGTGCGTCGAGGGCGAGATGGGCAACCAGGCCATCGCGGTCTCCAGGCTCCACACGAAGGACCTCTACCTGGCGTACGCGTGCTCCCAGCGGGTTTCCCCGGCGCTCGAGGAGTTCACGGAGAGGTACCTGTCGCGCCTCGATACGTCGTTGAAGCAATTCAGTGACAGCTCCGTCCGGCCGGAAGACGTACGGCGTGAGCTCGAGGACGGGCTCTTGTTCGGGCGCAACGACTCGCCGGCGCGAATCGGGCAATACACGGGACGGGGCCCGCTCGAGCGCTTCGTCAAGACGGCGGCCCGCAACGCCGCGGTCACGCTGATCCGCGGCCAGCGCCACACCGCGGCGTCCGACGACTTCGACGCGCTCGCTTCGAAGCTGGCCGCGCCGCCGGCAGGGTCCGAGAGCTTCGTGGCGGCGCGCTACGAGGCGGTCGTCCGCGAGGCGCTGCGAACCGCGCTCCTCGCGCTCGACCGGCGCCAGCGCATGATCGTGCGACTGCACCTCGTTCAGAGCGTGACGCTCACCCAGATCGCGCGGATGCTCCAGGTGAACCAGTCCACCGTCAGCCGGGCGCTCGCGGCGGCCGTGGACGTGATCCACGGAGAAATCCGCCAGCAGCTCCAAGAGCTCGAGGGCATGAACGAGTCCGAGATGAAGTCGGTCATCCGCGACGTACGGCATCGCATCGACCTGAGTTTGTCGCGCATCCTTCGCAGCACGAAGAGCGGAGCCTGACGCGGAAGCGCGCCGCTCGTCGCGGTGACGAACGCCTATTTCGCGCGGTTGGCGAATTTGTGCGCATGACCGAGTCGCGGTGAGCGTCCAAGGGGACGAGCACCGAGCCATGAGCATCGTCGACGCGTTGCGACAGGAAACTTGTTTGAAACGATTGGAGTCGCGACCACCGCGTGAAGCCCCAATCGATGGCGGTTGCCTCTTGTGTTCCGACTCCAGTGGTGCAACCTGCGCGACTCGTGAAGCGGTGCGCTTGGGACGCAGAACCGGTCGGGGAGCCAGATGAAACAGAAGGAAAAGGTGGTTATCATCGGCGGAGGCATCGCGGGGCTGACGGCCGCGCACGAGCTGATCGAGCGCGATTTCGATGTCGCGCTCTATGAGCGGCGCCCTCGGTTGGGAGGCAAGGCGGCGAGCGTACGGGTACCCAACGATCCGAAAGGATATCCCGGCGAGCACGGCTTTCATTTCTTTCCCGCGTGGTATCGTCACGTGCGCGACACGATGCGCCGGATCCCGGTTCGTGGGCGCCGGGACTGGGTCGGCGAACACTCCGTGCTGGACTACCTCGTTCCGACCGATCGCAATCTGCTCGCTCGCTACGACAGCGATCCAGTCCCCATCCTTCTTCATTCGCCGAAGACCACCAATCAAGCACAGGCGTTGCTCACATTCGCCCGGCAGCTGTTCGCGATGGGCCTGCCCGTCGCCGACGTGACCCTCTTCTTCAAGCGTCTTGGTGCGTTCGTTCGCACCCCCGAGGAGGAGCGCGAGAAAGAGTACGACGCGCAATCTTGGTGGAACTTCCTCTCCGCCGGCGAGCGCTCGGAGGCCTTTCGTACGCTGACGATCGCGACCACACGAACGCTCGTCGCCGCAAAAGCAGAAATCGCCAGCGCATACACAATTGCCCTTTTGGCTGTGCGAACGTTGTTCGACTCTCCGCTGAAGCCCGACTGTGTGTTGGATGGCCCGACGAGCGAGACGTGGTTCGACCCCTGGAGAAGCTATCTTGAGGGGAGGGGGGTCGAGTTTCATTGCGAGCGTGAGCTCGATTCCATTCAGTTCGATGGGGCCGGACCATGCATCCAGTCTGTTGCCTTCGTCTCGAGCACCGACCTCCTTAGAGTCCGGCAGCTCCGCGCAGTCCTGAGCGCATCGACCCCACAACAGGCAAACGACCGACTCCGAAGCTTCCTTGAATTGCAGCGCCAGCCGCTCCCATCACATGTCACTGTCACTGACGGGAAGGGCGAGCGCCGGGAGCAGTACGACCCCAACAAGCTGGCCCACATCCATTCGCTGGCAATGGCCAAGCTCAGGGCGCTCTCCCCACCAGAACCTGTCGATGCTCCCGCGGATTACTACGTCTTTGCCCTTCCCGTCGAGCAGATGGCCTACTACGTCAACCGTTCGACCACGCTACTCTCCTACGCACCGTCCCTTCGAAACATCGTGGCGCTCAGCGCCTCGGTCGATTGGATGGCCGGGATTCAGTATTATCTGAAGTACCCGCTGAAGCTATCCCCCGGCCACATCGTCTGCGCAGACTCAGAATGGGCACTGACAGCGGTCGAGCAGACGCAATTCTGGAAATATGTATCCATTCCCGATGGGGTGCAATCCATTCTCTCCGTGGATATCAGCGCCTGGGACAAGAAAGGGCGGACTCTCAGAAAGGAGGCCTTTCTTTGCACCAAGGCCGAGATCAAAAAGGAGGTCTGGGAGCAGCTTAAGGCGTCGTTCAACCGAGCCGGCGAGCAGGACGTCCTGAGGGACGCCGCCATAATCGACTATTACATCGACGATGACATCATAGAACGCTACGATCGCAAGAAACAGGCGGCGTTTGCTCTTGGACGAGACCGCGCTCTCAATCGGGTGGCGCAAACCGTCGCAGGGGCTGACGAGCTCCTGACCGCGGCTGCGGCAGACCCCGATGCTCCGTTCGTCTTCGGCGACCGGCTCGAACTGAATGTTGAACCACTGCTCATCAATCGTCCGGGCAGCCTCGCGCTTAGACCCACCGCCAAAACTAAGATCAGAAACATGTTTCTTGCGGGCGACTACGTGAAGACCGCTACCAATTTGGCATGTATGGAAGGCGCCAATGAGGCGGCGCGTCACGCCGTGAACGCCATCCTCGATGCGGCCGGCTCCAAGTACGATCGCTGCCGAACTTGGCGCTTCGAGGACGGTGAAACACTCGCGCGCATCGCCGCATTCTTGACCCTCGCCGAGCGCTTGCCGAGCGCCGGCGCGTCATTCGAAGCGGCGACGGGAGCTTTGTCGACCCTGAGTTCGTTTGCCACCCAAGCCACCGCAAACCTAAAGCAATTCTGGACCAAACATGAGCGCTAGAGATCTCGAACCTGGTAGAAGGGCCAGCTCAAAACCACCCCCGCGTAGCGACCCGTCCCCGCCGGGTCCCAGGGACCCCACGTGCTTCCAATGGGATCCATGTTTCAAGATCGAAGGCAGGGCGGAGTGTTCTGCGGGTCAGAGAGTGCTCGGCGGAACGCGGGTACACGTGACATACAAGGGCGGGACGGTCACTCCGCTCAGCCAGAGCATCGTCCCGCGGCTCAACGGAAAAGTATTGAGTGGGGCCGACTGGCTCACCATCCGCGACGATGGGGTCGTGGCCTTCGATGCACGTCTTACGCTCGGTAAGGATGCCGATGACGTCGTGATAGACGTAGGGCTACCCGCTGAAAAGCGATTCGAGGAGGGCGAGGCAAGCCCTGAAGACGACTTTTTGCTCAATGCAGTCGTCTCCGGAGTGGCAGACTCCAAGCTGGCCGATGGCGGGTGGCGGCCATCGTTCACCGGCCGGCTGCACGTGGCCCTTCCCGTCGTGTTCGAAGCGTCCGGGCAGCCGGTACCTTGGGCGGGTCCCCGCTTCCGACAGCTCGCGGCAAGTCTTGCCAAGAACTACGGCGTCCTCGTCCGTCGCCAATGCCTCGCCATCGGCACAATGGACTTCACCAACGGTGAAACCGTGGCGGTCCACCTCAAGGTGTACGCCTTGAAAGCGAACGCACTTGCATTTCCGAGAAGACCATGATTGCACATCGAGGATACTTCATCGACAAATCCCTTTTGTACTTGTTTTCGGTGGACTTGGAATTTTCTATGGATTTCGAAGAGCTCGGGCTCGTTCCCGGCGGCATTCGGCTCAATCTTTTCTGCGTTCCGAATACCGCGCGCGTATACAACGTTCTCCGTGAGCGCACGGTTGGCGCGCTGGGCTATCCTGCAGTCACCGGCACACTCATATACGGCGAGGACCCCGTTTTGGTCCGCGAGGACGACGTTGCCGTCGCAAATGTTCGCGCGAGGATCCAGACCGACGACGGGGCGCTTATCGACACCACCTACCACGGGATCATGCCAATGGGCGTCGGGGCCTTTCGCGCCATTGCGGGCGGCCTGGATTCGCTTGGAACACTAGAGGCGCCTGCCGAGTACCGCATTGTGGTGACGCCTACCTACGAAACGGACTCCCCGACGTATCGATGGCTGACCGAGGAACAATGTGTTGGATTCGGCACGGTCCAGCAGGTCCAGGGGCTGTTTCGTCGCGTGAGCTACGACATTTATTCCATGACCTGAGGCCACATATGGATCTTCGCAACGTTCGAACGCAGTTCTTGGACAGGAAGATGAAATATGCCTGCTCGTACGACCCGAAGCTCGCCTTCAGCGAGGCCGAGGCCTTACGTGTGCCCGGCGGAGTCCGCGTGGTTCCGCGACGACGCTTCGAGGGAGGGAGTGGCTTGTCGCTCGGAAACTTCTTTCACGTCTTGGACGCGATTAGTATCGTCGGCGTCGACGACCGCAAGCACAATTGTCCCGTAGGCGCGATCGAAAGCATCGAGGAGACAGTCCTATTCCGCGAAAACGGCGTTGTCGCATCAATCAAGGGGCGAATGAGCATAAATACGGAGGATCGCGCGTCGATCGACGTGACGTACCAAGGCGTGCTGCGTTTTCGCGGCGACGCGACTACCTATTTCGGGACCGGCCGCCCCCTCGAAGGTGGGGCGTGGATTGTGCCTCTCTTCGAGACAACGGACACGCGGTACCGATGGCTTTCGGAGCAAACCTGTATTGCTTTCGGTACCTGGAACGCGAGCCGTGTGCCCGGAGCTCAAACTCGAAACGTAACGGGCAGGCTCGACGTCTACTCGACCGGATGAAGAGCCGCTGTCACTCTCTCGTTGCCGCGTCTTCGACCCCGAGACGGGCGAGGATTTGTAGGGCCCGTTCGCTGGACGTCGCGTTGGCAGCGGCTGGCGACCGATACTTGGCCAGCTTCAGGAGCAGGAGTGCCTCTTCGTGCGGGATTTCCAGGGTGGCCGCGGTCCGAACACCGCGTTCCCACATCGCGACGGCAGCTTGCCGCGAGCCGCGCAGCAGGCGTCTCGTCCCCTCGTGCAGGCAGAAGCGCGGGAGCGCGATGGGGAAGAGACGCGCCGCCTTGCCGAGGGTCTCACATGCAGATTTCGCCTTTGCCTTCTCGGGGTCGGACGGAAGAGTCGCCGTCGACAAGGCCGCAAGGCGTACCTCGGCAATCCGAGCGTAAGCGTCGATGCAATAAATGTGAATCGTTTTGGTCTCATCGATTAGCTTGGCGGCGCGGTCCGCAGCAATGGTTGCATCCTGCAATCGGTCCCGTGCCACCAGTGCAATGGCGCGGAGTCCGAGCGCACGTATTTGCTCTGCGTAGCCCAGATCCGTGAGCCTCGGCTCAACCTCGTCGAGGCTTCGCTCGGCAAGGTCGAGATCGCCACGTGCTACGTTCACCTCTGCACGCCGAAGAAAGCCCCAGACCGTTGCTTGGGCATCGCGTCGTCGCAGTGCTGACTCGAGCATCCGATTGCACCACATCATGGATTCATCGAAATCCCGTCCCCAGCTCAGGTCCGATCGCAGGCCCGCTCCCTCGTCCCAGCGCCGCCGGAAGCCAAGGTCTTCGGCCAACGCCATGACCCGGTCTGCGGCAGCAATCGCCTCGGTCCACTTTCCGAGCCCGCTCAGGTAACGCGCGCTCAGCGCGCGAAGATATGATTCGGCCTCGGCGTCGTAAGCCTGACCCAGCGTCGTCTCGGCGAGACGAAAGTAGGTGTTGGCGACGCCTCGCAGCGGGACGAGCCCTGCGGTAGCGGCGGTGTTCGCATACGCGACGGCCAGGATGGGCGAGGCTGCTGCCCGCTCGGCGAAGTCCAGCATGGAAAGGTTTGCGAAGAAGAGGGGCCCATACTCGCCTCGATAATAGTAGATCTGCATCAAGCGGTCGTAGGCGCGGGCTATTTCCAATAGAGCCGCGCTCTGTTGCGAATCGGCTTCGATCCACCGGTGTGGCACAGCACGGTAGACAATCTGCTTGAAGAGCTTTCGCGCGATGCCGAGACCGATCTTTGCGTTCGTCTGAGGCATCGGCTGGCCGAGACGGCTGAGCGCGTCCAAGAGATGCTCTTTGCTGCCGGCAAGGTCTCCGACACCCTGCAGGGCATCTCCGATTTTACGCGCCCACAATGCGCGGCGGTCCGCCGGGATGCCAATCGCATTGGCTGTGTCCACGGCGATCGCGTCTCGAAAGAAGCGCACCGCATCCACGTTGGCCGACCTCCTCAGCGCATGCTCCCCCGCCTTCTCGAAGTAATCCACCGCCCGCCCCGCATCCCCTCCCCGCTGCAGGTGATACGCGAGCTCGGCGTAGTGGGCGGGCAGCTCGGAGCTCGCCGCGTACGAGACTTCGATCACATTCGCCGCCGCGAGATGCAGGGCCCGGCGCCGGTCGGGCTCCAGGCGGGCATACGCGGCCTCGCGCGTCTTGTCGTGAAGAAAGCGGAGACTCTCCTTGGAAGTCCGCTGGGCGACTTGACGCTCCACCATCTCGTCGATGACCCGCGTGACCTCCTCGGGTGTGTTGCCGACGATGGCCGTCAGCATGGCGATTCGTTGCTCGCGTCCCAGCACGGCGGCCGCCTCCGCCAGTCGCTGCGCCGTCGGCGTCAGTGAGGACAGCCGGCGCTCGAGCAGCGCCTGGAGCGACTGTGGCAACGGCCAATCTGCGTAAACCGAAGGGCCCTCCCCGGTCGCCACCGGGAGCCTCCAGCCCGCCGCGGTTCGTTCCAGGCGACCCTCCGACGCCGCGGCTCGCAAGTACTCCGCGACGAAGAATGGATTGCCCTCGGAATGGGCCGCCAGCGTTTCCACGAACATCGCCGGGGGACTGTCCGAAAGAAGGTCGCCCACCATGACCGTGAGCGCCGACGAATCGAGGCGCTCCAGTCGAAACGATTGCACGTCGTTCTTGCCTTCCAAGTCCGAGAGCGCCTTCGACGTCTCCTCGCTCCGGTAAAGGCCGAGCACGAGAAGCCGCCTCGTGGCGAAGACGTCCGCGGACAGCGACTCCAGGAACGCCAGCGACAGATCGTCCGCCCATTGCAAGTCGTCGATGATCAGAAGCAACGGCGCGTCTTCCGCCACCCGCTCGAGAACGTCGGTCAGCGCCTGGAGCACCCGCTCGCGCTCCGCCGTGGGGGGAAGCGGCGCGAGGTCCTCTTCCCCTGCCGGGCCGAGCAGGTGCGCCAGCGCCGGCTCGTACCTCGCGAGAAGGCGAATGGTCCGCTCGGAACCGAACAGGCGAATGCGGCTGTCGTATCCGGCATCCCGGCAGCGGTCCGCCGCGTGCTGGAGCAACTTTCGGAATGGCTCGAGCGCGGCACCGACAATCTCCCTCCCGCCCTGCTCGGTGGGCGCCACGGGCACGCACTCTCCGGTGACGACTTCGAACCGCGCCCGCGCCGCGCGCTGCGCGATCTCGGAAGCCAAGAACGTCTTGCCGATCCCGCTCTCGCCGCTGATGAGCAGAAGATGCCCGTGCCCGTTCAGGGCGTCGGCGCGCAACGCGTGGATGCGCTCGATCACTTCGTCGCGGCCCACCATCCTCGGCCGGAAGAGAGCGGGCATCGACGGGCGGGGCGACCGCGGACGCGCGTCGGGATCCCGAATCAGGCGGGTGAGCCGCTCGGCGGCGACGTCCACATCGCCAATTCGCTCCGCGGGCCGCTTGGCCAGGAGCCCCGCGAGCAGCTGGTCGAGCTCCGGCGGCACGCCTGCCACCAAGCGCGAGGCCGGCTCGGGATCGTCGTGCAAGTGCGCTTCGAGAAACCCGTTTGCGGTCTTCGCGACGAACGGAGGTCTTCCCGTCACGCTCTCGTAGAGAATGCATCCGAGCGCGTACAGGTCCGCGCGGGCATCGGGAATCTGTCCTCGAATGAGCTCCGGCGAGAGATAGGGCAGCGTGCCGCGCAGGTGACCGCCCACCTCCAGCGACTCGCGGCCTATCGCCCCACCGGCGCGGGAGAGCAAGCCAAAGTCCATGAGCACCGGCTGGCCGCCGCCGCAAATGAAGATATTGGCCGGCTTGAGGTCGCAGTGAACGATGCCCGCTCTATGGATGAATCCGAGAGGCGCGGCCATGCGGACGAACAGCGCCAGGACTTCGTCCAGGCGTCCGCCAGCGGCCGGGGGCTGTGGGGACGCCAGACGAATCATCGGCTCGGCGCGCGCGACGCTCGACCGCCCCTGCCACAGGCCGCGGTTGAAGTCTTCGAGCGTCGCGCCCCGGAGAAGCTCCATCGCGTACCACGGGTCGCCATCGACGACTCCGTTCTCGAAGATGGTCACGATGCCCGGGTGTTGCTGGCGCTCGAGGAAAGCAATCTCCTGCCTCATCGCAGCCAGGAGCTTCGGGCTCGGCGAGGCCACCGTCTTGATGGCGACGCTCCGGCCGGAGGTCTGGTGAAGCCCTTCGTACACGACGCCCATCGCGCCCCGCCCGAGGACTCCGACCACGCGGTACGGACCGAAGCGCTCCGGAGGAGATGGCGGGTTTGCGACCGGGCGGTCCGACCGGCGGGCAAGGGCCGCAATGAGGTGGACGAAGACCGAGTCGTCCTTCGCGCTCGGGACGGCCGCCTCCCCGGAGTGACGCGCGGAGGAGTCGGCCGCCTGCGCGACGAGCGCCAGGCATTGCTCGCAGTGGTCCAGATGGGCTTCGAGCCGAGAGACGTCGGCTACGGGCAGCTCTCCCTGAACGAACATCGCGACGTGCGCTTCGTCGGGACAAGCCATGGCGGGATGTCAGCCCCCGGCTCTCGGCGCGAGCGGCGGCGGGTCTCGGCGACCATCTCGATCCGGCTCGGCACGTGACACGGTGCGCCAATATCGCGCTTCTCGTTGCGCTCGGCAAGACTCCGCGTGCGGCTCTATTCGGACCTGGCGCCCTTGCCCTTGCGGGCGAGGTCGCGCTCCGCGCGGCGCTCTTTGTCGCGCGCTCGGTCTTTGCCCTTGCGCTCTCGCTGCTGCGCGCGCGTCGCACCCTCCTCGCTCCCCTTGATGGAGGCGAGCGGCCAGAGAGTGTGCTCCACCCGCGCCAGCCCCGCGGCGACCACGGCGGACACCACCTCTTCGCACCGCTTGTAGCACTGCGCCGATTCGTCGAGCGGCACGCGCCCGTCGAGGTTCACGAGGACGCCGGCGCGCCGATACTGCTCGTCGATCTTGCGCGGATCGAGCTGACGCATGGCCTCTCCGCGCGAGAGGCGACGTCCCGCGCCATGGTTGACCGAGTAGCCGCTCTTCACCGCGCCCGCTTCGGGCATCAGCACGTAGCTGTGGTCGCGGTTCGACCCGGGGATGAGGATTGGATGCCCCGACTCCTGCCACATCGTGCCCTCGAGCGCAGGGTGGCCCGCCGGGAACGCGCGCGTCGCGCCCTTGCGGTGCACCCAGACCTCGCCGTACGCCGGGTGCTCTTCGGCCTGAACCAGGTTGTGGCTGATCTCGTAAACGAGCTCGAGGTCCTCTCGGAACACCCTGCGGAACGCCTCGGCGATCTGCTCGAAGATGACGAGCCGGTTCAGGATGGCGTAGTTGCCCGCCGCCGCGACCGCGTTGAGGTAGTCGCCGAAGTGTCGCGAGTCGGGGGTGAAGTAACCGAGATCGATGTCGGCAATTTCGTCCTCTCCGCGTTCGGCCCGCTCGTCTTTCGCGATCTGGAAATAGTTCGTCGCGAGCCCGTGGCCGAAGCCGCGGCTTCCAGTGTGGACCTGCACGAACAGCGTGCCGGTGTCCTCGCACCTCTGAAGCTCGATGAAGTGATTGCCCCCGCCGAGCGACCCTAGCTGGTCGAGCCCCCGCTCGGGGGCGCCCTTGCCGCCCCACGGGATGTCCCAGTCATCCGATACCGGGATGCGATGCCGCTCGGCCCGGCTTCGATCGAACTCCCCGCCGTACTTCTCGACGTAGCGCTCGGCGCCGCCGCGCACGAGATCCTGAAAGTCGGGCACCGACAGTTTGCCGAGCCTGACGCTCTTGCCGCCCGCACCGAGGCTCACGCGCTTGGTGACCTCGCGATTGAACTCGAGCTTGCGATCCGGCGTGGCGCGCTCGGCGGCGACAGGGCTCTGCGCGATCATCATCCCGCACCCGATGTCGAAGCCGACGGGCCCCATCGCGACCGCGCCGCCCGACCCCGGCCGGCGATCGGTCAGGATGACGCACCCGACGGGAACCCCGTACCCGTAGTGTACGTCCGGGGTGATCACGACGAGGCGAACGCCGGGAAAGCGCGTGGCCTGCACGATCTGGCGGTAGAGTGCCGGCTCTGCTTCGATGAGCAGAGCGCGGGTCACGAAGAGGCGCACTTCGACCTCGGCGGTGTCGTCGGTTCGGAGGCGGAAGTAGCCTTCGTCGGACCAGACGGCCCGCGCCTTCCAGTCGCCCTCGTGCACGAGCGCGCGCGCCTTCATCGTGGGTCCCTTGCGCGCTGGTCCGCTGCTCTTCGCACAAACCCGCCCGGCCGCCCTGCCTCGACCTCGGCGGCGCTGCGCGTTCTCAAATGAGCTTTTCGTCGGGGTTCGTGATCTTTCGGAGCACTTCGTACCTGCCCGATTGAGCCCTCAGGGGGTATCGCGCCCCGCTCGGTTCCCAGTTGGGATCGTCGATGCCCTCGAATGCGCCGCGCAGACGCTGACCCCACGAGTCGCGGATCATCGAAAAGTACGGGTTGGTCTCGTCGATGCACGCAATCTGGTCACTGCGCAGCGCCCCCGCTTCGTAGACGAGGAGATCGATCGGCAAGCCGACCGACAGATTGGACTTGAGCGTCGAGTCGATCGACACGAGCGCGCACTTGGTCGCTTCGGCGAGCGGCGTGCTCGGCACGAGCATTCGGTCGAGCACGGGCTTTCCGTACTTCGCTTCGCCTATCTGGAAGTAGCACGTCTCGGCTGTGGCTTCGATGAAGTTGCCAGTGGAGTACACGAGAAACAAGCGCATCGCCTCGCCCTTGATCTGGCCTCCGAAAATCAGCGTGCAGCTGAAATCAATCCCTCCGGCACGCAAGGCCGGACCCTCTTGGTTGTTCACCCGCCGCACCGACCGCCCGAGAACGCGAGCCGCATCGAACATGCTGGCGGCATTCCAGATGGTCGTCGCTTCATGACCTTCCCCCTCGAGCTGTTCGACCTGGAGGATTTCGCGAATCGACTGCGTGACCGACAGGTTGCCGGACGACAGGAGCACCATGAATCGGTCGCCCGGCCGCTCGTATACGACCATTTTGCGAAAGGTGCCGATCTGGTCGAAGCCGGCGTTCGTGCGCGAGTCGGATGCGAACACCATCCCTGCCTCGACTTTGAGCCCCACGCAGTAGGTCACGGCAGCCTTCGCGCGACAGATGTCTCAGTCGTCCCCACCGGCGGTCAGTGCGTGGAGCACTTCATCATGCACATCAGGTCGCCATTGCACCCGCAGTCACCCTTCTTCGCGGGAGCCGGCGCGGCCCCGCCGGCGCCTGTCGCCGCTCCGCCCGCGGCCGATCCCCCGCCGCCCGCACCCGCGCCGGCGCCACCACCGCCGGCACCCGTACCGCCGCCGACCGCGCCCGCGGCTCCGGCGGGCTTCGGCGAGACGGCCTGCTTGAACGCACTACCACCCCCACCGCCGCCAAAGGGTCGGGGCTTCATGGCGACGGGTGCCGGCGGGGCGCTCGCCGATGCGCTCGGCGCTGCGCTCGCCGAGGCCAGCGGGGCGGCGCTCGCCGCAGAAGCGCTCGCCTCGGCGGTCGCAGACGCGGACGGCCCCGGCGCGGCATTCGCTGTCGCTGCAGGAGCGGGAGTCGCCCCGCCGCCGATCTTCAGGCCGATGACGATGCCAAGCACCAGCAGCAAAGCCACGCCGGCTCCCCCGCCGATGAGAAGCGGCAACTTGCTCTTGGGCCGATCCTCGGACCCTGGACCAAACCCTCCGAGCGGAGCTCCGAGCGGCGCGGCAAATCCGAGCGGCGGTGCCAGCGGCGCGGAGAGCGCATTCGCGTCGTGCAGCGTCGGCGGGCGCATCGATTCCGCCTTCGCCGAGAGCGCCTTGAGGTCGATGAGGCCCGAGTCGTCTTTGCTCCGCGCGAACCCGGTGTCTTGCGGGCGCTGCGGCTCGCTGTTCTTGGTCAGGTGGTCGAGCGAAAAGAGAACGGAGTTCTCGTTGCGTTGCCCGGTTAGCTTGCTGTCGTCTCCGGCGAGGGGCGGAGCCGTGGAATGCGTGACTGGCGCGCTCGTGTGCATCTCTTCGCCCGTGCGTGTCGCAAAGAGATCGCGCGCGCGCGCCTCGCGCTTGACCACCGCTGCTCGCCGCGGCTCGGGCGACGCCGCCGCCTGCGACGCGAAGCCACCCTCGTAGGCCGGTGCTGCTTCCGGGTACGCGACGGCCGGCGCTCGAGGCGCGGCCTCGTACACGGGCGATGCCGCCGCGGGAGCCGACAAACCGTAGCCGAACGCCGGTGCAGGCGCGGGGGCGACGGGCGCAGGCGCCTGCTGGACTGCGGCGTGCAGCGCGGAGACCACGACGTCCACTTCGCTGAGCGGCTTCCAGTCGCCCATGCCTTCGGTCCACACGAACGTATCTTGAGCGACGACGCCCGCGTTGTACGCATCGACGAGCTCCGCCAGGCTCATGGTGCGCTGGTCGTTGTCAGCCACGCTAACGTGCCACTCCCCCTCGCTCTCGCGACCGGCCGAAGCGCCCTGCGGCGCCGCGGGTGCCGGCGCCGGAACGGAGCCGTTTGCCAAGGCGCCGCCGCTCGCGTTGACGACGATCGTCGCTCCGCACTTTCGGCAGCGGATCTTGACGATCTTGCCTTGCACCTTCTCGTCGGCGACGTTGTATTTGGAGTGACAGGACTGACAACTGATCTTCATGTGAGACCCTGGGCTAGTGTACACGGGCGATGCGCTTGTCGCCCTGTTTCCGACGCGGGACTCAAGGCTGCTTGGCGGTCACGCGCATGTCCTCGCCGCGCACGAGCGTTGCCTGGGTTTGAAGCTGCGCGGTCATCATGCCGCCGGGCGGCTGACCAGCGGCCGACGGGCTCGCGCCGGGCCCCTGGAACATCATGAGCACGCGCTCTTTCATGTCCGATTTTCGCGCGAGCGTCTCACCGCGCACGAGCTCCAGCTCACCTTCGGACTCCGTCTCGAACTCTTCGAGCGTCGACCCCTTCGGCACCCCCTGGAGGGGAACCTCCTTGCTCGTCGCATAGGCCTTCACGTCCAGCGCCAACCGAAGTCGATCCCCCTCGATCGCCTTCACGCGATACGCTCGGTAGGCGACGACGTCCACTCCCGAGATCGCCATGCGCGTCTCCGCGATCCACTGCGCGCCGACGCCGACGGGCTTGGCGGGCAAGGGCACCGTGGCGAGCACCAAGGCCTCCGCCGCGCCGTTCGCCACGCGGTCGAGCTCGGTGTGGGCGGCTTTGCTCAGCTGCATCTGCGCATCGCTCTCGCAGCCGTCCGGCGTGATCTTGATCCGCACCGACGTCCCTACCAGGGAGGCCACTTCCTTTTCTATGCCCGCCGGTAGCTGGCCGAGCTGCTCGCGGGCAGGAACGGCCTTTTTCACGTCGGCGACGAGCCAGTCCGCACCGCCGTCGTCCTTTTTCGCCGGACCGAGGCCGAAGCCGAAGTCGATCGTAGGCATCGCAACGCGCGGTCCCATCTGCATCGCGAGCTCGAGCAACGCCGGACCATAGGAGGACGCGCGCGCACTGTCGGACGCCGAATCCCCGGGTGGCAAGAGGCTCGCGCGCGGCTCGGAGCCTTCCAGCACCAACTCGACGTGCGTCGGACTGCCCTTCGGATGGCGCTGGTCGGCTACCCCGGGAGCGAAAATGCCCCCCGGGGGTGGCCCTTTGTCCGAGGCCGCAGCGCCGTTGGTCGCGCCTTGCAGCGCTTTGGCGAGCTTTGGGTCTGCGGTCGCGTACTTGTCCGTGCCGGCGCCCCCGTCCGACAAAGGGGCTTCGGACGCATGCTTCTTTTCCTCACACGCGACGCCGAGCGGTGCGGCGCCGAGCGCGAGCACGAGCAACCGGTGCGTGAATCGCGTCATGGCGGGAAGTGCTTATCACATGCTCCCCTCTTGGCGTCCCCGCGAACCGGGAGGCGCTGACGCGTCTTGTGCGACCATGTGCGACTGGCGCACCGGGAGCCGGCCACCCCGCCGGGTCTCAGGGAAACGGCGTCGCCGTGTTGTCCTTGATGTACTTCTCCTTGTAGGCGTCGTGGCACTGCTTGCAGGCGGCCTTGACAGCCTTCAAGTCCTGCTTGGCGGCGGCTGCGGAGCCCGCTTTCGACATGCTCGCCCACTGCGGGTAGTCGCCTGTCGGCGGCTTTCCGGCGACGAAGTCGAACGCCTTCTGGAGGGCCGCATAGTCTTCGCCGGCGAGCGGCGCGCCCATGTTGGGCTTCATCCATTTGCCGAGCGGCGTCTTCGGGGTTGCGGCGGCGGCGACTCCGGCGGCAAGGGCTAGGGCGGCGGTGAGCGGAACGCAGGTGCGGAGGAAGGTTTGGCGCATGTGTTTTGGTTTTGACGTTGGAGGAAACAAAACCTTACACGTGCTCGACCTCTACGGGTAGCGTGCTTGTGCTAGGTGCGAAACTTGTCGCCGACTGGGCAGGCGACCCCTGTTCCGCCCAGACCGCAGTATCCGTTCGGATTCTTGGCCAAATACTGCTGGTGGTCGTCTTCGGCGTAAAAGAATTCGCCGGCCGGGAGGATCTCCGTCGTAATCGCGCTGCGGCCGGCCTGCGAAAGGCGCTTGCCGTATGCTTCGCGCGACGCCTCGGCCAGGCGCAATTGCTCGTCGTCGTGTACGTAGATGCCCGAGCGGTATTGCGTGCCCACGTCGTTGCCTTGGCGCATTCCTTGCGTCGGGTCGTGCCCCTCCCAAAAGACGCGGAGAAGGTCCGCGTAGCCAACCTTCGACGGGTCGAACACGACACGCACGACCTCGGCGTGCCCGGTCCGGCCCGAGCACACCTCGCGGTACGTCGGGTGGGACGTGGAGCCTGCGGCATACCCAACCTGCGTCGAGTACACGCCGGGAGTCTGCCAAAAGAGCTTCTCGGCCCCCCAGAAGCAGCCCATCGCAAACGTCGCCACACGCATCTCGCTTGGAAACGGCGGCTCTAACGGTGAGCCGAGAACGACATGACGAGCCGCGACGGACATCGCTTGGCTGCGACCCGGAGCGACCTGCTCGGAGGTGCCTGGCGTTGGAGACTTCGGCTTGCGTGGATCGGTGGCTCCCATAAGGCGCGCAGCATGTCACCGAATCGGCGAGCGCGCATACGGTGGCGATTCGATCCGGCAAGCTGGGCCGTACGAAAACGGCGCGGGCGGGGCCGTGGACGATCGATCCGGCGGACGGTTCAGTGAATCGGCGTTTGCGCCGTATGGCTTGCCATGAACGCGCCGACGGTTGCGATGCGCGTTCTTCTCGTGGAGGACGAACGGGTTCTCGCGCGCGTCTACTCGCGTGCGCTCGTGGCCGCTGGCTTCGTCGTCGACACCGCTGCCGACGGCGCGGAGGGCTTCGAACGCTTCCTCTTGGGCTCTTACGACGTCGTGGTCAGCGATGTCTCCATGCCACGGCTGAGCGGGCTGGACCTCCTCGCGCAAGTGCGGCGGCTGCGACCGAACGTACCGGTCGTGCTCATCACCGCTCGGCTCGACCAAAGCGCTTACGAGCAGGCGCACGGTCTAGGGACCGCTCGCTACCTTCTCAAACCGGTCACGATGGAACAGCTCGCCCGCGCCGTGCAGGGTGCTGCGATGCTGCGAGCGGCGCTGCTCCGCAGCGAAAAGAAACGCAAGCCGTAGCTTGGAGTTTGTCCCGGTAGCTGTCGCGAGCGAGGGTAGGCCAAGGCGAAACCGAGCACCGCGCGGAGCGTACTTTGCGGGTACGTGAGCACGGAGCGCAGGATTCAACGCCGGCATCGCGGCGAGCAGCAGCCTACCGGGATAGACTCTTACGGACACTGGACGTCATCGTTGCCGGCATTGGGCGTGCCGAGAAAGCCCGGAAACCAAGCGGAGGTGGACGACTGCCAGGCCGTCCAGTCCGAACGGCGGCTCGGCGCGCAATCGCTCGGAAAGGCCAGCGACGCTCCGGCCGTCAGGGCCATCGACGGGTAGGTCACCGAATCGATGATCGCACCCCCGTACTGGAGCGTGATCGTGCCGCCCTTGTTGCGAAGAACGTCGCCGGGCTGCCCGGACCACACGACCACCGGGCCCGGAAGGTCGTGGTCGATGGCAGCATTGCTGGAGTCGGCGACGATGAACCTGCCGAGGGCTGGGATCCACAGGTCGCCGCCCACGTCGAACGTGCGAATCTTGTTGCCGTTCGGAGCATCGCCGTGCAGCCCGCGAAGATCGAGCGCGCAGGCGAGGGTGCTCTGCACTTCCAGCCACTCTCCGTGGTCGCCTGCGCCGGCGACCGATTCGATCATGAGCTCGTCGATGACGAGGTCACCCGGCGCAGGCGCCGCGAGGCATAGTCCCCCGTCGCCCGGGTCGAACGGAGGCAGGGGGACGACCACCGTGTCCGCGACCGCGTCCACGGCCTCTTCTGCTTCATCCGCGGAGGCATCGAAGTCGTCGGCCTGGGACGGGCCGCTCCCCGGCGGCAGGGTCGACGAGTCGTCACCGGGCGTCGCCGCGATGCCGTCGTCGCCGGACGTGAAATCGCCCGAGCCGAGCGCGCCGCCAAGCCCCGCATCGTCGACGCCCCCGAATGCCGGCGGGAGGTCCGTGCCGCTCGCCGCCTGTCCGGCGGACGCGCATCCGACCACGAGAGAGAAGAGCGAGGGAGTCCATCGTCGCATGCTCCTTCGTTGTGCACGCGCCGTTCCGCCGCCCTCCCGAGCGCTTTCGTGGACTTGCACGCAAGCGCCCCGCGTCCGGGACGAGCGCCCTACTGTCTACGGCCAGCTGGTGGTCTCGCTCGAAGGTCGCTTCGTGCCGAACCATTTCTCATCGGTGAACGAGGAGCTAATCGTGTACAGGCACACGTCCGCGCCGTTCCGGAAGCACTCGCGCTGCGACACGAGTCCTGGGCACCCCACGGCCGACAGCCCAGCGGCGAGGATGCCTTGCTCCATGACGCAGTGATGGGGCGTCGTCTTCTCGAGCTCCGCGTACCCCGGTTCGAACCGGAGGACTTTCCACCCACCGATGCCGACCCCGCGGTTCGCGTGGTGGTACATGGCGTCGATGCCCTCGATGATGTCGCGCGCCGCGGTCGCGACCCGCAGCACGCGTTCCTTATGCGACATATCGAAGAGCGCCCGTCCCATGCGAAGCAGACCGTAGTGGCCGACGGCATTGTCCAGTCGGTCCATCAAATCGAGGAGCCACTCGATGGGATACCAGGCATCCGGATCGACCTCCTTAAGTCGCACGCAAACTTCTGCGCCCAGGACTTGCTCGGGAAGCTTGAGGACCCGCATGACCGACAAGATGTCGGACCCGATCGTCTCGTGCTGCCTTCCCGTGTAGCCCCTCGGTCTGCGCGAACCGTTTACCACCGCGGCACTCTACCTCGTTCTCACCGCACTCGCGACGCGAGCAGTCGCGACACGATCGGCGCATACCACCCCCTCGACATCGCCACGTCGAGCGACCTCGCCGGCTGAAGATGCCAGGCAACGGCAGGGGCGGCGGCTGCGAGGAGAAGCGCCCCGATCGCGATCAAGAGGGACGCCGGCTGAACCTTCACGAAACCCAATGCTAGACGCGGATGCTTCGTGGCGCGTAAAACCTGTGGGCTGTGGGGCGCGCCGGGCGCTCTCGAAGGTAGATGCGATGTCGGTCCTGATCGTAGGCGGTGCGGGTTACATCGGCAGCCATACGGCGAAACGCGTTGCACACGCCGGTCTCACGCCGGTCGTTTTCGACAACTTGGAGTACGGACACCAATCGGCCGTGAAATGGGGCCCGTTCGTCGAGGGTGATCTGGCGGATCCGTCGCTGGTCCAGCGCGTTCTTCGCGACCACGAAGTCACGTCGGTGATCCACTTTGCCGCGTACGCGTACGTGGGTGAATCGGTGACGAACCCTCGCAAGTACTTTCGAAACAACGTGGTTTGCACGCTCAACCTGCTCGACGCCATGATCGACGCGGGCGTGCGTGAAATCGTCTTCTCGTCGACGTGTGCGACCTACGGCGAGCCGCGCGAGGTGCCCATCTCCGAGACTCATCCCCAGAGCCCCGTGAACCCCTACGGCGAATCGAAGCTCGCCGTCGAGAAGATCCTTCACTGGTATTCGGCCGCATACGGAACCCGCTTCGCGGCGCTGCGCTACTTCAACGCAGCCGGCGCAGACCCCGACGGCGAGCTCGGGGAAGATCACGACCCGGAGACGCACTTGATTCCGCTGGCGATCGAGGCCGCTCTCGGCCGTGGCCGCGAGCTTTCGATCTATGGAACCGACTATCCGACTCCCGACGGCACGGCCATACGCGACTACATTCACGTGGCCGATCTGGCCGATGCGCACTGGCTCGCGCTCCAGCATCTGGCGGCATCGAACGGCAACCTCCGCCTCAATCTGGGAACGGGACGCGGGCACTCGGTGCGCGAAGTGGTCGCTGCGGTCGAGAAGGTCGGCGGCCGCAAGGTTCCCACGCGCGAGGCACCGCGCCGCCCGGGCGATCCGCCTGCTCTCGTGGCCGATGCCCGCGAGGCGGCCAAGGTTCTCGGTTGGCGGCCGAAGCACCCCGATCTCGAAACGATCGTGACGCATGCGTTTCGCTGGCACGAGCGTCCGCGTTGAGCGCCACCGGCTCGGCCGATCGGGCCTGTTGGGAAGAGCGCTGGCACCCGCTGCGCGAAGAGTGGGTGGTGGTCGCCGCGCACCGTGACCGTCGCCCCTGGTCCGGCGAGACGGTGTCGACCAAAGCGAGCGCGATTCCGGCCTACGATCCCGGATGCTACCTGTGCCCCGGCAACGCCCGGGTCGGTGGAAAGAAGAATCCCGCCTACGAGGGGACGTTCGTCTTCGACAACGATCATCCATGCGTCGGAGTCGACGCCCCGGTAGCTCTGTCCGTTCCCCCCTCTCCCTACCGGAACCGGAGAGCGGACGGGATGGCTCGCGTCCTCTGCTTTTCTCCCAAGCACGACGCCACGTTGGCGACCCTTCCGGCGCGCGCCGTTCGTGAGGTCGTCGAGGTCTGGCGCCGGGAGACCAGGGATCTCGGCAAGCGACCCGAGGTGAAGCACGTTCTCTGCTTCGAGAACAAAGGCGAAGTGGTCGGCGTGTCGAATCCCCATCCGCACGGCCAGGTCTACGCTACCAATTTCGTGTTCAAGACGATCGAGATCGAGCTGTCGGCGGCGGTTCGCCATGAGCTCGAGACGGGCCGAGGACTCTTCGCGGACATCATCTGCGCCGAACAGAAAGATGGCGGCCGGATCTTGTTCGAAGACGAACGGACTCTCGCCTTCGTGCCGTACTTCGCGCGCTACGCGTACGAAGTGTACGTCGCGCCGAAGCGGCGCGTCGCCCACGTGTTCGACCTCACCGACGACGAGGCGCTTTCTCTCGCGGCGGCCTTGAAGGACGTCACGATTCGCTTCGACAACCTGTGGCAGGCGCCCTTTCCCTACGTGATGGCGCTGCATCAGGCGCCGACCGACGGCGGCGACTACCGCTCGTTCCATTTCTTCGTCGCGCTGCATCCGCCGCTGCGGCAGCCCGGCCTGCTCAAGTACCTGGCCGGCCCGGAGATCGGGGGAGGCAACTTCTTGAGTGACAGCGCGCCCGAGGCCAAGGCGGCGGAGCTACGGGCGCTCTCGTCGGTTCACTACTCCGAGCGAGGTTGAACCAGACGAAGGGAGCACCATGTGGCGCATCGACCCGAGCTCGGGTGAAGCGGACCCCGAGCTATTGGAAATGGTTTCGCTCATCGAGGCACGCTCCGACTTCTTCGACCAGTCGAGGCCGATCACCATCGCGCGTGCCCCCGGACGGCTCGATCTGATGGGCGGGATCGCCGACTATTCGGGTTCCCTCGTCCTCGAGTGGCCGCTCCAGGTCGCGGCGTGGATCGCCATACAAAGCTGCGCCGCACCGACCGTCACTTTGCTCAGCACCGCGGCTCGCGAGCTGTCCGCCGACGACACCGTCACGATTCCGCTGCATGCGCTGGCGCCACCGGGTGGGCCGGTCGACTATGCGCGCGCCCGCGCCTCGCTGACGGCCGACCCGCGCCGCGCCTGGGGCGCGTATGTCGCGGGCGCGGTCGTCGTGCTGCATCACGCGTACGGCCCGCGATGCGCGCATGGCCTGAAGTGTCTCGTTCATTCGAAGGTCCCGGTCGGCAAGGGGTTGAGCTCGTCGGCCGCCATCGAAGTGGCGACAATGCACGCGTTGGCGGCTGTCGCAGGGATCGACGTCGGAGGCCGAGACGTGGCCCTTCTGGCGCAGCGGGTCGAGAACTCGGTCGTCGGTGCTCCATGCGGAGCCATGGACCAGATGACCGCCGCGTGCGGCCGGCGTGATCACTTGCTCGCGCTTCTTTGCCAGCCCGCCGAGCTCCAAGCGCACGTGGCCCTTCCCCCGGAGCTGGAGGTGTGGGGGCTCGACTCGGGAATCCGGCACGCTGTGGCGGGGGCGGACTACGCGAGCGTTCGCGTCGCGGCCTTCATGGGTTATCGCATCGTGGCGGACGAGGCGGGGTTCGCGTGCCGGGACGCGGAGGGCGGCTGCGTCTCCGTCGACGACCCCGAATTCGGCGGCTACCTCGCCAACATCACGCCGTCGGTATGGGAGGCGCGTTTTCGAGACCACGCCCCCGAAGCCATCGACGGTGGGTCCTTCCTCGCCCGCTACCGCGGCCTCACCGATCGGGTCACCCGCGTTGACCCGACCATGCGCTACGCCGTGCGGGCGTGCACGGCGCACCCCGTGCACGAGCACCATCGCGTCCGCGTCTTCCGCGCGCTCCTCGAAGCCGGGGCGAAGTCCGAAGCGTCGCGCGGGCTCTTGGGCGAGCTGATGTACCAGTCGCACGCGAGCTACGGCGCGTGCGGGCTCGGGTCCGACGGCACCGATCGCCTCGTGGAGCTGGTGCGCGCCGCCGGCGACGGTGCCGGGCTGTATGGCGCGAAAGTGATGGGCGGCGGGAGCGGCGGAACGGTCGCGGTCCTGGCCCGTGCGGGCAGCCGCCCGGCGCTCGATCGGATCGTCGCGCAATACCGCCGCGAGACCGGGCGAGCGGCCGCCGTCGTCGGAGGCTCGTCGGACGGCGCGCTCGGCTATGGGGTGAAGAGGCTATTGCCCAGCTGAAGGCAGCTCGTCGAGAAGCTCGTCGAGAGCCCCCCGCTCCCCTCCTCGCGGCACGACGATCACCGCCCGGCACCCTTGGGCCGCAGCGGCGATGCCGGCTTCGTCGCCCTTCACCGCCTCCCGCGTCCAGTCGCGCCGCGTGCGAAGGGCGTCGACGACGCGCCGGGCGGCGTTCGCGTCGTCGATGAGCAAGACCCCTTGCTCGCGTCTCGACCGCATATCCAGCGGGAGACGCACGACGAATGCCGCGCCGCCCCCGGGGGCCTCGTCTGCAATTGCCGCCCCGCCGTGCATCGCCACAATTTCGCGGACGACCGCGAGACCGACGCCGGCTCCCGGAACGCGCTCGTCACGCGCAAGACGCACCCCCCGTTCGAAGACCCGCTCGCGGTCGCCGGGGGGAATGCCGGGCCCCGTGTCGACGACCATCAGCTCGGCGTGGTGGCGCGCCGCCGGCCCGGTCGCGGGCCCCCGCGGCGCGACCGAACGGACGACCACGCGAATGCGCCCCCCGGTCGGCGTGAACTTGAGCGCGTTGACCAGGAGGTTCGTCACCACCTGCTTGAGTTGCATCGCGTCGCCCCAGAGCGACACGGGCTCGGGCGCTTCGAACTCGGTGGCGACGGACTTCTGCTCGGCCACCGCCTCGAACAGGTGCATCGTCGACCGGGCCACCTCGACGAGGTCGAGAAGCGTGCGGCGCACTGTCCTCGGCGAAGCCGGAGACACGCTTCCCATGGCGGCGGGCAGCTCGGTTTGTGCGCGGGCCGAGCCGCCGAAGCGATGAACCATCGCCGCGGTGTCGTTGGCGGCCTCGAGGATTTGCGCAACGTGACTCCGCTGCGTGGAGTCGAGCGGCCCGGCAATGCCGTCGCGCAGATTGGCGGCGAAGCCGGCGACGACTCCGCAGAGAACGCGCGCATCGTGGGTGAATGTCTGCGCCTCGCTCCTGAGGGCCGAGAGCCGCACGAGCGCTCCGCGCAAGCGCTCCTCGAGCTGTCGGGCCCGCTCGGAGGCTTCGGCCGCGGCGCGATGGCGGGCGACGACTTCGGACACCATTTGCATGAGCTGCGGGAGATCGCCGGCAGGGCCCAGGTGCACCGCCCCCAGGCCCGCGAGTCGACCGCAGGGGAGGCCCACCGGGGCGAGCGCGAAGAGGGGCGTCGCCTGCGTGCGCGGATCGCCGCGCATCGCGGTCACGAGGGCGATGAAGGACTCGGGCGACTCGGCCAGATCGAGCAGCACCGCATCGAAGCCGGGTGCGCTGAGCATCGCGAGCGCGTTCGCGTTCACGGTGGCGCTCTTCACTGTGGCGCCGCCGGAACGAAGCGCCGCGGCGGTTGGCCGACTGGCATCGTCGTCGAGCGCGACGACAGCGAGGACAGCACCTTCGAGGGTCACGGCGGCGATGGTACCTGAAGACCGACGCGCCTTGCGCGGCCACCGGAACCAGGAGAGCCACCGGGCCGCGGCCTACATGGGAGCCTCAAGTCGACGGCCGCCTCGCCGTTCCTATGGGAAGATGAGCGCAACATTCGGTTCGATGCTCGATCGACTCGTTCGATCGCTCGACGCGGCGAGGGTGGCGCTGGGGGCGTCGTCGACCGAGGCGGGGCGTCGTCGGCTCGACGAAGCGTTCGCCCTCCTCGGGGGGCTCTACGCGTCGCTCGACTCGCGCCGCCATCCGGAGATGACCGCGTACCTTCAGTTCGTCTACGACGCGTGTCTTCAGCACATCGGCGGAGCCGGCCCGGGGCGGTGCGAAGGGCTGGCGTCGGCGATCGCCCTCTTGTCCGCCCTCCGGAGGGCCGATGAGAACGCGCGGAGCAGCGCCGGGCCGGAAGACCGCCCGTCGTTCATCGCGCGCGCGATTGCGGTTTAGGGCTTTCGCCGAATGACCGTCTTCGGGCAAGCCCCTCAAACCGTCTCGTCCGGAGCGAGTCGACAGGGCTCGGGGGCGTCCTCCGGATCGACCTGAAGCGTCGAGTGCTCGATCCCGAAGCGGCCGTGGAGCTCGCCGCAGACCCCCGAGAGAAACGACGGCTCGCAGACGTTGCCGGGCATGACGAGGTGAGCGGTCAGCGCCGTCTCGGTCGTGCTCATCGCCCACACGTGAAGATCGTGCACCTCGCGCACGTGCGGAAGCGTGGCGAGATACGCGCGAACCTCGTCGATGTCGATCGTCTCGGGCACGGCATCCAGCACCAGATTCATCGACTGGCGCAAGAGCGACCAGGTGCTGACGAGAATCAGGCCGGCGACGGCGAGCCCCAGGACCGGATCCAGAAGCAGCCACCCCGTTCGCGCCATCACGATGCTCGCGACGATGACCGCGAGGGAGATGCCGGCGTCGCCGATCAGGTGCAAGAAGGCGGCTCGCACGTTCAGATCGCGCGCGCTTTCGCGAAGGAAGAAAAGCGCGGACGCCGCGTTGACGACCACCGCGACCGCGGCGACGGCGATCACCGGCTTGGTAGCGACCGCCTCGGGCACGCTCAGCCGCCGGATCGACTCCCACGCGATGGCGCCTGTCGCGACGAGGAGGAAGATCCCGTTCGCAAGCGCCGATAGGAGCGTCAGGCGGCGATACCCGTACGTGCGCCTCTTGGTCGGCCTGCGATGAGCCAGATAGGTCGCGCCGCCCGCCAGGACGAGTCCGAGCACGTCGCCCAGGTTGTGGCCCGCGTCGGCGAGCAGGGCCATCGAGTGCGCGACGACGCCGTAGAACGCTTCGACTACGACCATCGCGGAGTTGAGGACGATGCCGACGAGAAAGGCGAGACCGCCGGTTTCAGAGGGATGGTGTTCGTGGGAATGGCCCATCGGCGGGACACGGTTGGAGCGCCGAGCTCCCGGCTCGGCGGGGCTGACGTCTCTCTTATAGCGTGAGGACGGATCGCGGCGCCGTCCACAGATGCATGCATCGGTCGGGGTCCGCGCGGTTCGGCCGTACCCTGACGGTACAGGTGCGGCTGCGCCGCAACGCGGACAACGCCTGGGGCCGAGCGCAAGCACCAGCTACAATCGGGCCACGCGTGGCCGTCTCCAGCCCCCCGGGATCGAAGAATCCGCTGGCGCGCGGAGGGCTGCTCGCCGTCCTCGCGGCCTTTTCGTTCGGTGTGACCACGCCGCTCATCCAGCGGCTCGCCGAAGTGTCGGGGGCCTTCTCGACCGCGGCTCTCCTCTATGCCGGAGCGGCGCTGGCTTCGTTGGGCGCTCGATCGAAAGCAAACCGCGAAGCTCCCATCCGCCGTCGTCACGTGCGTCGTCTCGTCCTCGTTGCGCTCGTCGGCGCGGTGTTCGCACCGGTGTGCTTCGCCTGGGGCCTGCAGCACACGAGCGGATCCGGTGCTTCGTTGCTTCTCAACTTCGAAGCCGTGTTCACCGTCTTGCTCGCGTGGCGCATCTACCACGAGCCCATCGGGGGGCGCGTCGGGGTCGCCCTCGCGGTCATGGTCGCGGGCGGCGCTTGCCTGGTCGCCGGTGGGAACGCGAACGGTCCGGTCGGGTGGGGCGCTGTGGCGGTCGTCCTGGCGACGTTGGGGTGGGCGCTGGACAATGCGCTCAGCCGGCCTCTGGCCGATTTGAATCCTACCCAGGTCGTCCGGTGGAAGGGGGCGCTGGGAGCCGCTTTCGGTCTGGTGGCGTCGCGCGCACTCCGCGAGACGCTTCCAAGCCCCGCGGCCGCCCTCGGCCTCCTCGCGATCGGCGCGACCGGCTACGGTCTCAGCTTGCGCCTCTACCTGCTGGCACAGCGCCGAATTGGGGCGGCTCGCACGGGATCGATTTTCGCGCTTGCGCCGTTCGTCGGGGCTGGGGCCGCATGGGCGATGGGCGATCGCGTAGCGGGATTCCCGACGGTCGCGGCGACGGGACTCTTCGCCGTAGGCGTCTACCTTCACCTCACCGAGCGCCACCGTCACCCCCATACTCACGAGCCGATGGATCACGAGCACGCCCATCGGCACGACGATGGCCACCACGACCATCCGCACGAGCCAGCGGTGGAAGGCGAGCATAGCCACGTGCATCGCCACGACGAACAAACCCACGATCATCCTCACGCCCCAGACGCGCACCACATACACCGGCACGTCTGAGCGATCGCCAATTCGTTGACCCACGATCGCCGAGCCGCGCCTGGCACACTCCGGCGCAGCAGCCGGCTATTCGGGGCCTTTTTTTCGACCGACCACGCTTTGGCATCAATCGTGCGAACCTCGTCCGCATGCCGATCGCTCGCGCGCTCCTGTTCTCGTTCGGGTGGACCGCCTGCATGGCCGCATGCACGGCAATCGCCGCATGCTCGGGCACCACCTTTTCGCTGCAGGCGGCCGACGGCGGGGGCGCCGAGACGGGCTCGATGGGCATGGGAAGCAGCTCGGGGACGGCCATGTCCTCCAGCAGCTCGGGAACCGGAAGCTCGGGCGGTAGCTCCGGAACGAGCACAACCAGCAGCGGCAGCTCCGGGGCCGCCGGGTCGGGCAGTAGCTCCGGAGTGACCATGTCCTCCGGCAGCAGCTCTGGGATGGCCATGTCGTCCGGCAGCAGCTCCGGGATGGGCGGCTCCGGCGGCGGCTCCGACGCGGGCAGTAGCTCCGGGCCGAAGGACGCCGCCCTGCACGACGCGCCGGCGTTGGATTCGGCGACCAAGGTCACCGATGCGCAATCCGACGGAGCGGGCGACGCGACGAAAGGTGGCTCCGACGGGGGCGCGTGTGCGGCGTGCGGCGCCGGAAGCATCTGCGTAGAAGACTTGACGGTCGGGGGAGCCCTGATCCTCCCAGACGACGCCGGCCAATGTCCGAACGGGCGCGTCGTCGTGCCGCAATCCATCGGCTGCTCGGTGCCGCCAACGTTCCACTGCGCGCAAGTGCCGGGTGCGTGCACGGCCGGCACTCCGGCGATAGCCCACTGCGTTTGCGTGCCTTCGATCTGCCCGGCAGGCTACATGTGCACCGATTTGACCCCCACCCTCACGCAGTGCATCCAGGCGGTGCCCTGATCGGTTCTGCTAGAGGGAGCGGGGAATGAGACTCGCTCTCGTCATCGTGTGCGTCCTGGGTGCAGCTTGCCATCGCGGCGGCTCGTCGGAGGAGCAGCAGCAGCCCGGCCCACCGGCGAGCGTCGTCACGATTGGCGCCGCACCGGGGACGTGCCCGGATATCCCGGTCTGCGAACGCGAGTGCGACGCGGGTTCGGCGGACCGTTGCCGCAGACTTGCCACGACCTATGCCTTCGGCCGGGGCGTCGACAAGGACGAAGCGCGGGCGACGGCGCTCTTCGAGCGCGCCTGCGACATGAAGGATCCCTCGGCGTGCGTCTTCGCCGGTCAGATGAACGAGTACGCGCACGGGGTGGTCAAAGACGACGCCAAGGCGGCGCACCTTTACGCCCGGGCGTGCGATCTGAAATGGGCAGCCGGCTGCTACAACCTCGCGATCATGTACGAGCGCGGCACCGGGGTGCCCGTGGACCGCGCGAAGGCGGGCGAGCTCTATCAACTGACCTGCACGGCGGGTGCGAAAGCGTCCTGCGAGAAAGCGAAAGCGATGCTCGAGCCGCCGCTGCCGTTTCTCGAGGGCGGGCTCACTCGATGACCATGACCTCCATTCGCAAGGCGACCTCGCCGCGTTGCCTCTTGACCCTGACGCTCACTTTGTCCCCCGCGCGCCGCTGGTCGAGCGCGTTGTACAAGTCGTCGTAGTCGTCGACCTTTTGGTCTTCGACGCCGACGATCACGTCGCCCAAGGCCAAGCCCTCGGCCGTCTGGGTGATGCCCACCATGCCCGCGCGCTCTGCGGCGCCACCTCGGGGCACCTCGAGGACAACGACCCCACGGATGCCGAATCTCCGTTCCAGCCGGCCGAGCGGGTCGATTTGGATCGGTAGGCCAAGCTGCTCCGCGTGCCCCTTTGCGATGATCTGCGGCACGACCCGGGCGATCGTCGTCGCTGGCACCGCGAAGCCGATTCCCGCGTAGGCGCCGCTCTTGCTGTAGATCATCGTGTTCATGCCGATGAGCAGCCCCGAGGAGTCGAGAAGCGGTCCCCCGCTGTTTCCCGGATTGATCGCGGCGTCGGTCTGGATCATGTCCCGGATGGTCACCCCGCCGGCGCCTTGCACCTGACGGCCGAGCGCGCTGACGATGCCGGTGGTCAAGGTGTGGTCGAGGCCGAACGGGTTGCCGATCGCGATCGTCTTCTGCCCGACTTCGAGCTTGACGTGCTGTCCCGCCGTCACCGGCTTGAGCAGGTCGCGTGGCGCGCCGACTTTGAGGACGGCGATGTCTTTGCGGGGCTCGACGCCGACCAGAATCCCGTCGAACGTCTTCTGGTTCTGGAAGGTGACGGTGAGCGATCGCGCTCCGTCGACGACGTGGAAGTTCGTGACCACGTGGCCGTCGTCGTCCCAGACGAACCCCGACCCGCTCCCGGCGGCGACCTCCTGCGCGCCGCCGAGAAAATCGACGACGATTCGCGTCTGCGTAACGAAGACGGTGCTGGGGGCGACCGCGCGGAAGACGGCGATCGTATTGCGCTCGTCCTCCGTGCGCGCGCCGGGGCTCAGCTCGGGGATGGGCGGCGGCGCGGGTGGCTCGGGGCCGGTGTTCGCGGTAGGGGCGGGCGGTGCGGGCGTCGCGCGACAGCCGACGATGACCACGAGAACCAGGAGCGCGAGCGATGAGCGGGGCACGCCGCCATCCTAACTGGGGCGCGCGTCGAAGGGGATGAGACGCGCAAGAGGGTGGCCGTCGTCCTCGCTCGGGCGTCGATGCGTCTCGCTCGAGCGCTTGCCGAGGCGCGGAGGGACTACTCGGGAGAGCCTGGAGGCGGCGGTTTTTGAGTCACGGGGGTCAGACACGAGGACAGGTCGAAGAGCATGAACTCGAGCGCCTTCTCCTGAGGCGAGAGAGCATTGTTCGCGCATCCGCTGGGCACGAGGGCTCCCGGCGGCACGTTCTGGGTGTCTGCTCCCTGTCCATAGTCGGCGGAGGCCGCGCCGACGTGCAGGTCGCTGTACACCACGCGCCCGCAAGGCTGCTGGGTCGGATTGGGGATGGGCATGTCCCAGGAAAAGTACTGCGTCGCGCCGGGCGACGGAGCGAGCGGATCCGCCACAATCCAGGCGGTCGAGGGCATGTTCAGCGCGCTCACGTCCGCGTTGTGCCTCGACACCTGGATCGGTAGCTCGGCCGGCACGTTCGTCAACGCGTTCACGTGGGTCAGCCATTGCTGCATCGCAATGCCCTTCGGGAAAGGCGTCACCCCGTCAGCCAAGGTCGTCCGGATCGATGCGTTGATGTTGCCGGTGTTGTTCGTTCCACGTGTCCAGGTGGCGAGATCGTACGCGAGGAAAGGAGCTTGATTGAACCAGGCGTAGTGGAAATGGGACGCGAACACACGGCCCCCCAATCCTGCGTAGTCGTTCAGGGCTTGCGGGTTGGCATTCGCCGTTTCCCCTCCTTCGCACGAAAGAAGAACGATGTCGTACGGCTGCATGGCGGCCCCCGACGTCCAGAGGGCCGTGGCGGACGCGGGTGAGCCGCCGGCCATCGTCGCGCCCGGGAGGGGCGCGCCGGCCACGCCGCCGCCACCCTTGGCAGTGGCGTTCGTTCCTCCCGGCGCATTCGTGCCCCCCTGAAAAATGTGAATATGCCCGCTGCCGCCTGCTCCGCTCACGTACTCGCCGGTGCCCCCGCCGCTACCCCCTGGGTCCACGCCGATTCGGCGGAGCAGGCACTCCAGGGAATCCGCACCGCCGGTCGACACCGCGATGTTCGGAAGGTCGCCTTCGCTCGTGTTGGCCGGCAATCGCAAGGTGGGCTGCGCCGTATTCGCGCAATCGGCCACGTCGACTTTGTATTGTCGCCGCCACTTTCCGATCTGAACGACGAGCGGAACGCCGCTTCCCGTGGGCGCGTCCACAATCGAGAAATTCCCCGCCGCGTCGGTCAGCGTGCCCGCGACGACGCCGCCCGTATAGAGACTCTGGCACGTGTAACACGAGGCGCCGGCCGGAAGCGGCGAGGGCGGACTCTGGGGGACGTAGACGGCGACGTTGTAGAGGGGGTTGACCCCGGCCGGGTCGTAGACGGTGCCGCTGATCGTGGTATGTCCGCCGTTGGGGCAGCTGCGGTTCACGCACTGCCGTTGTGCGGTGCACCCAAGGGTCGAGCCGGGGCCGCTGTCCGTCGCGCCGAGCGTGAGCGTGACGGCGCTGCCGGGCGGAGGCGCGGGGTATGCCGCACCCGTTTGGCCGCCGGACGCCTCGCTTTCGGCCGCGCCGCTGTCGCCGCTGCTCGCAAAGCCGCCCTCCCAAGCGCTCGAGCCACCGCATCCGGAGGTCCACCCCATTGTCCCAGCCGCGACCAGACCGATGAGCCATGCAACGTGACGGAGCGTTCGCATGGCGAGACAGTCCTTCAAGGTCACGCCAAAAATCCAAAAAACTTCTCTTGCCACGGCCGAGGTTCACCTCGCGTTCAAGCTCCGCCGAGAGTGATCGTCGACGGCTCCTCCCTCGATCGGACCCCCACTCGAGGCGCGGCTCGTCGGCAAGCCAGTGCCTCACGTCGGAATCGGATCGACGCGCGCCAGGGCCCCGAGGAAAGCTCCGTTGCGTGCCGCGCCGCAACCGGACGACCGAATCCAGCTCGCGTAGCGCGTCACTCGACGAGTACTTTCGCGGCCTGGCAAACCGCCCGCTCCTTACGGCCGAGGAGGAGCTCGCCCTGGCCCAGGAGATCGTTCGCGCGACCGCCGGGCTATCGGAGCTGAAGCGGAGCGGAGCGGAGGCCGCCACGCTCCTTCAGGCGCGAGAGCACGTCCGGCGCATCAAGCAGCAAATGGTCGAGGCGAACCTGCGCCTCGTCGTGAGCATCGCGAAACGCTTTGCGAACCGAGGCACGCCGCTCGCCGACCTCGTCCAGGAGGGCAATCTCGGGCTGATGGCAGCCGTCGATCGATTCGATCCAGCATATGGAACACGCTTCTCGACCTACGCGTCCTGGTGGATCCACGAGGGCATCCGGCGATCCCTCCAGAACACCGCAAGGGCGATCCGCATCCCGGTGCACCTGAACGACCTCCAGTCCCGCATCGGGTCGGCAGCCGCCGCTTTCACCGCGGAGTTCGGACGCGAGCCGACCCCGGAGGAGATCGCGGCCACCACGGGCCTACGGATCGCGCAAGTTGCGAGGGCGCTCGCCGCGCGGATGGTGGAGCCGCGTTCTCTCGACCAACTCGTCGACTCCGACCATCCGATCACGTTCGTGGACACGCTCCTCGATCGCAACCGACCGTCGCCTTTCGACGAAGTCGACGCACGCGAAAGGGCGCTGGAAGCGCTCCGTTTGCTGGACACCCTGCCGCCGCGAGAGGCCGAGATCTTGCGCGAGCGCTTCGTCGAGGGCCGGACGCTGGCCGACATCGGTCACGGCTTCGGCTTGTCCCGCGAGCGCGTTCGCCAGATCGAAGCGGCCGCGCTCGATCGCATGCGCAGCCAGACCGTGATCGGCGACCCCCCGCATGGCGCCGCCGAAAGGCGCGTGCGCGCATGACAGGTCTGCACGCAACGTGATGGCTCACGGGCACGGCGACGACGCGAACGATTTTTTTCCTGGGTCGGCCGTCATTGCGGCATAGTCCCCCCGTCCACCGCGCCGGGATGCGATCGGGGACAAGAATGACGATTGACAGGGCGCGGTGCCCTGGTAGGCGTGTGCGATGCTGGCGGTTCTTGCGGTCGTCGTCCCTTCCCGGGGGTTGAGCTCATGAGACGCATTTCGGTCGAGATCGTGTGGTTGGCTTTCGCCGCGGGCCTGTCGGCGAGCTGCAGCAGCTCGAATGCGGGTCTTCTTCCATCGAGTGCAAACTGCCATGTGAAGGGCCCCGGCAGCACGAACTGCGGCGCTGCGAATGAGAGCTGCTGCACGAGTCCGGTGGTCGCCGGTGGGACGTACAACCGAACGTACACGAACGACGGGACCGCAACGGGCTTGGCGGATCCAGCGACGGTCAGCAGCTTCCGTCTCGACAAGTACCCCGTTACGGTGGGGCGGTTCCGGCAGTACGTAGCCGCGTGGAAAAGTGGCTGGACGCCTACGGCGGGCACCGGCATTCACACGCACGTCAACGGCGGCAAGGGCCTGGCGGATAGCGCCACCCCGGGGAAGTACGAAACGGGATGGGTCGCGGCAGACAACAGCAACGTGTCACTGACCGACGAGGACCTCGGGAGCGATCCCGATTCGACGTGGACGAGCAAGCCAGGGAGCCAGGAGAACTTACCAATCAACGAAGTAACTTGGTACGCGGCATACGCGTTCTGCATCTGGGACGGGGGCTTTCTGCCGAGTGAGGCCGAGTGGGAGTACGCAGCGGCGGGAGGCAACCAACAGCGCGAGTACCCCTGGGGCGAGACAGATCCCGGAACCGGCAATCAGTACGCGATCTATGGCTGCAACTACCCGAAGGGCGGAGTCTGCGCGATGCTCCCGACGGACCTCGCGCCGGTCGGCTCTGCGACGCTCGGCGCGGGGCTCTGGGGTCAGCTCGATCTCGTCGGGGATGTGGCGGAGTGGTGCATGGACTGGGCGAACGACACGTACGTGGACCCATGCAAGGACTGCGCGTACTTGAAGGCATCGGACTTCGGCCAACGGGTCATCCGGGGCGGCGGATTCTCGGTCGGCGCGTCGGACCTGATCACCCGCGACCAAGCCAACCCCACGAACAACAACAGCTACGAAGGCTTCCGGTGCGCCAGGGCCCCTTGAGGATGACCCTGCCGCGTTGCGTCCGAATCGTAGCCTCGCCCCACCCTACGGGGCGGGAAACTCCGGCCGCCCGCGCGTTGTCGGCGATCGGCTAAGCCGATGGGGTCGCGGTCGGGGCCCGGCGACGGCCAGGCCAGGCCTCTTTGGTGCGCCAGAACCCGGCGGCGCGTGTCCCGTAGAACGACTCGAGCACGCGATCCATCACGGCCGAGGTCCTGGCGGCGCTCGCGCCAGTGCTCGGGCACACGCCCCTGCCCTCGAGGGCGTCGACGACGGTCTGAATGAGTGGCTGTTGAATGTGCGCAGGGTTGGGCAGGGCGAGACGCTGCACGTCGACGCGGTCGGTCCCGGTGGCGAGGGCGATTTCCACCGGGTCGTCGCCGAACGTCGCGAGCGACACGCGTCCCTCCGTGCCGAGAATGTCGATGCGGTCGTCGCGGGCGTCGGACGCGAACGACCAGTGCGCCGTGCCCGGAACGCCGCGCACCTCGAAGGACATGGCCACCGTGTCTTCGACGTCGCACGCCGAAGCCAGGTTGGCCGCGCTTCCGGCGACGCGGCCGAGCGGGCCGACCAGAAAATCGAGGATGTCGAGCGTATGCGATCCCAGGTCCAGCAGCAGCCCTCCGCCCGCCTCCTCGGCGCGAAGGCGCCACGGCAACGCCGATGGGTCGAGGCCTCGATGATGGGGGGCGGCGTAGCGGTACGTGACGCCGGTCACCGTGCCGATGCGCCCCGACGCGATGGCGTCGCGCGCCGCGCCAAAGCGCGGGAGTGCCCGCCGGTAGTAGGCGACGAAAAGGGGGATCTTCGCGAGCTCGAACGCCGCCGACATCGAAAGGCATTCGGCGTGATTGCGGGCCATGGGCTTCTCGACGTAGGCGGGCTTGCCGGCGCGACACGCTCGAAGGGCGTGCTCGAGGTGCGACCCCGGCGGCGTCGCAATGTAAACCGCGTCGACTTCGGGGTCGGCCACAAGCGCATCGGCATCGTCGTAAAACCGCGGCACGCCGTGCCTGCGTGCAAAGTCCGCTGCCCGCGCCCGATCGCGCCGCATCACCGCAACGAGCGAGCTGCCGGTCGCTTTCTGAAATGCCGGCCCGCTCTTGCCCTCACACACGTCTCCGCAGCCGATGATGCCCCAGCGAATGGTCATGATGGCCCGAGATCCCTTCTATCGCCCGCCCGGCTCTCAATTCAACCCCAGCGTGGGATGGCGCCAGTCGAACCGCGGGGGCCCTCGCCAACGCCCACGTGTTTGCCAAGACGCTCAGTGCGCGTGGACGATGACCGCGCTCGCCGGTGGAACGACCACGGTCACGACGTTGCCGTTCTTGGATAAGGTGTAGGGGGGAAGCGGATTCCACGCGCCCGCGGGCGTCACGCTCGCCCCGGAGAGGGTCACGCCGGTCGTCGAAGTGAGCGACGGGGCAAGGAGGTACGTCGCGTCGGCCGCGGTGACCGTGGTCCCCACGTCGACGCTCGCATTGACGCCGCTCGTTGCATCCTTGTTCAAGAGGACGACGCTCGTCGACCCGTCGGCCTGGCCGACCGAGTACCCGTCGAAGGCGAGGCTCCCTGCCTGCGCCGCGGTTTGGTACATGGTGCCCGTGCCGGCCCTCGACACGAGAAGCATGCCGTAATAGAGGGGCGCCGCGGCCGTGACTTGCGCGTCGACCTCGTCGATGGGCGAATAGCGGAAGGGCTTGATGCACGACGCGACGCCGTTCGTGCACGTGTTGCCGTCCATGTTCTGGCCGCCGCCGTGGAAGTTGACGCCCGCCGCGCCGTACTCGGCCGTCGTCAGCATGAAGTCGATCGACCAGAGGGCCGACGCGAAGACGTCGCTCACGCCCATGGCCCCGTGGCCCGAGTACGAGTTCATCTCTCCCCAGCGAAACCCGTCGGCGATCTTGCTCGTTTGAGCGGCCATCGCGATCTGCTGGGTCGTCGTGGCGACGCTCGGGTCGATCGCGAGGAGGTCGGCCACCTTCGGATTGCTGCTCGCCGCGCCCTTGTAATAGTGCTGCGTCACGAGGACGAGCTTGCTCGCCTCGGCGGTGATGAAGGGCAGCGTGAACGTCGTGACGGCGCCGAACACGCCCGCACCCGCCAAGGGCACCGTCGGTACGGCGCCGCGGATCGACGTCTCGAATGCCTCCCACTGCATCTGCGGAGTGCCCAGAGCGTTGCTTCCGAAGAAGCTAATCTCGTTGCCGATTTCGACGCTGTGCAAGCTCGCGCCCAGCTTGGACGTGACGTAAGTCACCTCGGCGGTGGATGGCTGCACTTGCGTGGGGTCCTTCATGCTCACGCCGTAGATGGCCTTCCAGCCCGTGGCTGTGAGAAAGCCTGCCAGGGCGTCGACGTCGATCGTGCCGATGTTGGTCGACGTGCTCCCGCCCGTGACCGCCGCTGCTCCCGCTACCCACGTCGAAGTGTCGACGTCGTTCGCACCGATCCGCACGAGACCGGGACCGAGAAGCTTGAACAGGGCGATCAGCGGCGCGTTCGTCGCCGTGAAAAAGCCGTCGCTCATGTGGGTCTTCTCGAAGCTGAATCCAGCGAAGCCCGGAGCCAGCGCGCCCATCTTCATCGCCCGGTTGACGGTGACGGTGCCTGCCATCGTCGGCCCGTTGAACGCGAGCCCGCCGTCCATCGTGCCCAGGCTCGCGTCGTCAAATCCGGCGCCGCTGCCGGACGTTCCCGCGTCGCCCGAAGACGACCCGGAGCTGCCCGACGATCCTCGGGGCGAGTCGGCGGACGCGTCGGCCGCGCCGGACGAGCCCCCGACGGCGCCCGACGACGAGGACGACGCGTCAGGGGAACCAGACGACGACGTCGACGTGCCCGACGACGAGCTCGGAGAGCCGGACGACGTGGCTGCGCCCGACGACGACGCGCCCCCCGCCCCGGACGACGACGTTGAAGCGGTCTGGGAGCCCGACGACGACGTGGACGCGGCGCCGGACGAGGCCCCCGACGACCCCGCCGCGGCGGATCCGCCGCCGGACGCCGACCCGGTGCCCGCGGGGGAGCCGCCGGGGCTCGAATCGCATGCCCCGGTCGCACCGCTCATGACGGCACACGCCGCAAAGACAAGACTCGCGCACGAACTCCGCGCATTTTTCAAGTTGGCTCTCCTGGTCCCGCCGACTCCGGTCGCCGCCGTGCTCGAACTATCGCACGACGGCGGCGACCAAGTGAAAGGTAGTGGCCTCTTTCCCGAGGCGCCGGCGCAGTCGACGAGAGCTCGGGCCTTGTGTAGGGTAGGCGGCTTCGTCGGGCCCGTCCGGCGGGAGCGCCTCCAGAACGGATTGGCGCAGCGATCGAACGAAAGGGGATGCCATGGTCCGCGGAGCGAAGCGCCAGACTTGGTGGGCCGGCTCGATTCTACTTCTGGCCGCGTGCACCGCGTGCAAGAGCACCGGAGGGCCGGCGGCCCACTCCCAAGCGGGGCCGGTGGCGCCGGTTTCGACCCCCGTGCAAGTCGCCGTCTATGCCGGCGTAGGCAATTCCCTTCACGTCTACGGCATGGACACGAAGACCGGCGAGCTCACACCACGACAGGCCGTCGCCGATCTGGCGGGCGTCGTCCAATACGTCGCGGTCCACCCGGCGGGCACGTCCCTTTACGTCGCGTGCAGCGAAACCCCTGCCCCGAAGGACCGCCCGCCCGCCACCGCCGTTTACGCGTTCGCGATCGACCGCGCGACCGGCGCCATCGCGCAGATCGGCGAGCCGTTGGCGCGCCTTCCGCGGGCCATCCACGCCACCGTCGACAACTCGGGCCGCTACTTGCTCTTGGCGCACAACATGACCGAGAGCGCCACGGTGCTGCAGTTGAAGCCCGACGGGGGCCTGGGCGAGCCGGTCAAACAGCCGGAAGAGCCCGAGCACCTCGGATTCCTGGCACACCAGATCCGCGTCGACCCTTCGAACAAGTGGGCGATCGTTCCGGTGCGCGGCGACGAAGAAAAGGTGCAGGGCGACGGCAAGCAGAAGAAGATCGAGCCGGCGAAGCCCGGGCACCTCGTCGTCTTCGCCTTCGATGACGGCGTGCTGACGAAGCGTCACGCGATCGACTTTCCGAGCCACCTCGGGCCTCGGCACATCGATTTCCACCCGACCAAGCCTCTATTCTACGCGTCGTTGGAACGGGGGAATCGAATCCTCACGTACAAGAACGTAGACGGCGTCGTGACCGAGCTGTTCGGGACGACGACGCTAAGCGACCCGACCCTCGCGTTCCCCGACCAGCGAGCGGGCCCCATCCAGGTGCACCCGAGCGGCCGATGGGTCTACGTGGCGAACCGCAACACGCACGTTTGCTCGCCGAAGACACCCTGCGAGGGCAGGTCGGGCCCCGGCGAGAACGACGTTGCCGTATTCTCGTTGGACTCCGCGACCGGTGAGCCCAAGCTCGTCGCCCATGTCGATACCCACGGCTTCGAGCCGCGGACGATGACGATCGACCCGACGCAGCACTTTCTGGTCGTCGCGAACCAGAAAGAGGTCTCGCCACCCGACGCAACCGCCCCGGACAAGACGGTCAAGGTGAGCCCGAATCTCTCGGTGTTCCGGATCGGCGACGACGGAGGATTGAGCTACGTGCGGAGCTACGACGTCACCGGGGGCGAAGCGTGGTGGGTGGGCTCGGTCGCGCTTCCCGGGCATCCGTAGCCGCACGTCGATGAAGGGGCAGCGCATTTGGATGGGCCCGCAGCAAACCCTGAATCGCACGCCGGTCAGTCCGCGGGCCCGCTCGAAATGACGGCGCTCGAAACCGCTCGCCGCAAGGTGTTCTGGCGCATCCTGCCGCTTTGTTTCGTTTGCTACACGGTCGCCTACATCGACCGCGTCAACGTCTCGCTCGCGAAGCTGACGATGGCGCGCGACCTCCCGGCATTCGATAGCGAAGTGTTCGGGTTCGGGGCCGGCATCTTCTTTTTGGGTTATTTCCTTCTGGAGATCCCGAGCGCGCTCATCGTCGAAGTATGGAGCGCGCGAAAGTGGATAAGCCGCATCATGGTAAGTTGGGGTCTTTTGGCGGCGTCGACCGCCCTCGTCAAGACGCCCCTCCAATTCTATGCGGTCCGCTTTCTTCTGGGCCTCGCCGAGGCCGGGTTCTTTCCGGGCATCATCGTCTACTTGACCCACTGGTTTCCGAGCCGAGACCGGGCGCGGGCGATCGCGATGTTCCTGATCGCCACGCCGACCGCCCAGATCGTCAGCCCCAAAATCTCGAACCTGATGCTGGCGCTGTCCTCGACCGAAGTGGTCCATAACGGGGTGGTGCGCCGACCTGGGCCCCTTGGCCTTCAAGGCTGGCAGTGGATGTTCGTCGGTTGGGGGCTGCCGGCGGTCATTCTGGGCGTCGTCGTTTGGTTTTGGCTGACCGACCGACCGACCGACGCGAGGTGGCTCACGGCAAGCGAGCGAGATGCGCTGCAAGGCGCGCTCGATCGCGACCGGATCGACGCCGTCGGGGCACGACGTATGAAGGTCGCCGACGCCCTGCGCCAGCCGAAGGTGCTCTTGCTCGCGCTCGCGTACTTCCTCGCGGTCCTGGCGAACTACAGCGTCGAGTTCTTCCTTCCCACGATTTTGAAGAGCTGGTACGGCCTTCGACTCGACACCGTCACCTGGCTCATCATCTTGCCACCCGTCGCAGCGCTCGCCGGTCAGGTCTTTTCGGGCTGGCACTCGGACCTCAAGCGCGAACGGCGCATGCATACAGTCGTGCCCATGCTTTGTGCCGCCGCGGCGCTCATGCTCGTGAGAAGCAGCGGGGGGCACCTCGCGCTCACCGTCGCGCTTTTCGTCGTCGCCGCCGCGGGCATCAAGTCGTATCAGCCGTCGTTTTGGGCGCTCCCGAGCCTTGTGCTCAAAGAGGCCGGGGCGGCCGGCAGCATCGGGCTAATCAACTCGATAGGAAACCTCGGTGGGTTCGTGGGCCCTTCCATGATGGGCTGGGTCGAGCACGCGACGGGGTCGTACGCGGGGGGCCTGGCCGTCCTGTCGACGGCCCTCATCCTATCGGCCTTCATCGTCCTTTCGCTGGGCGTCGGCCGCGCTACACCCGTACCGTACTGATGTGGCACAACGTCGACGAGCGCAGCGCCCGGAGTCGACGACGACGAGGAGCCCATGACAGCGACACCCTACGTGGCCATGCCCAATTCGTTCCGCCGCGACCTGAGGGCGGGAAAGACGCTCATCGGCTGCTGGGCGTCGCTGGCCAACAACATCACGACCGAGATCATCGGCTACGCCGGCTTCGACTGGCTCCTCATCGACGGAGAGCACGCGCCCAACGACTGGCAGACGTTCATCGGGCAGCTCCAGGCGCTCAAAGACAGCCCGAGCGCGCCGGTCGTGCGCCCTCAGTGGGCGGAGCCAGTCATTCTCAAACGGCTGCTCGACATCGGATTTTACAATTTCATGATGCCTAGCGTGGAATCGGCGGAGCAAGCCCGCATGGCCGTGGCGGCGACGCGCTACCCGCCCCGAGGGACGCGGGGCGTCGGGGTTCTTCAGCGGAGCAACCGATTCGGGTACACACCCGACTACTTCTCTCGGGTCAACGACGAAATATGTGTCACGGTTCAGATCGAGACTCCCGAGGGGGTCGCTCAAGTCGACGCGATCGCGGCCGTCGAGGGGGTCGACGCACTCTTCATCGGGCCCTCGGACTTGTCCGCCGGGTACGGCCACCTCGGCGAAACCACGCACCCCGACGTGCGCAAGGCCGTCGATCGCGTAGTGGCCGTCGGCCAGTCGCGCGGCAAGCCCGTGGGGATCTTGGCGACCGTCGAGAGCGAGGCGCGCCGGTATCTCGACATGGGCATGACGTACGTCGCCGTGGGTGGCGACGTGGGTCTGCTCAAGAGCGCGAGCAAGGGGCTGCGCGACCGGTTCGCCGTGCCGCGTGCGAACGAAGGCGCGGAATGACTGCGAGCACGTCGGGTCGATGCGCCCAGGCGAGGAAATGACGACAATGCCCAGATTGGCCGCAAACCTCACGATGCTTTACAACGAAATCGACTTCTTGAAGCGTTTCGAGGTCGCCGCCCGGTCGGGCTTTCGTGGGGTGGAATATCTATTTCCCTATCCGTACCGCGCCGAGCAGCTCGCCGAGCTCCTTCACGAGCATGCGTTGACCCAGGTCTTGCACAACCTTCCCGCCGGCAACTGGGCGGCGGGAGAGCGTGGCGTCGCCTGCCAGCCCGATCGCATGAACGAGTTTCGCGAGGGGGTCGATCACGCGGTCGAATACGCGACTGCGCTCGGCTGCAAACAGGTCAACTGCCTCGCGGGGATCGCGCCCCCCGGCGTCGCCGGCCATCGCCTGCGTGACACGTTCGTCGCGAACCTGAAGTTCGCGGCCGACCGTCTGGCCGCCGTCGGGGTTGGACTCTTGATCGAGCCGATCAACACGCGCGACGTTCCGGGATTCTATCTGTGTCATACCCAACAGGCACTCGAGATCATCGACGAGGTCGCGTCGGCGAACCTGCGATTGCAATACGACGTTTATCATATGCAAGTGATGGAGGGCGATCTCGCGACCACCATCGCGGCAAACGCCCGCCGAATCGGTCACATTCAGATCGCGGACAACCCGGGCAGACACGAGCCCGGGACTGGCGAGATCAACTATCCGTTTCTGCTTCGACTCGTCGACTCGCTCGGGTACGCGGGCTGGATTGGCTGCGAGTACAAACCCGAGACGACGACGACCGAGGGCCTCGGCTGGGCGAGGCCGTACCTGGGAGAGCCGTCATGAGCAACGTCGGGTTCATTGGTCTGGGCATCATGGGCACGCCGATGGCGGGGCACCTCATCGCGGCGGGCCACACGCTCTTCGTGTACGACGTCCGGGCGCTGCCGCCGGGCATCGTCGAGAGGGGCGCGCACCCGTGCGGGTCGAGCCGCGAGGTGGCCGAGCGGTCGGACGTCGTCATCACGATGGTCCCGGACACACCGGACGTCGAGGCCGTCCTCTTCGGCAAAGACGGTGTCGCCGAGGGGCTAGGCACGGGCAAAATCGTGGTCGACATGAGCTCGATCTCGCCAATCGAGACGAAGCGCTTCGCGGCGCGCATCAACGAGGCCGGGTGCCCGTACCTGGACGCGCCGGTGTCGGGCGGCGAGGTCGGGGCGAAAGCGGCGACGCTCACGATCATGGTCGGCGGCCCCGAAGACGCGTTCGAGCGGGTAAGGCCGCTCCTCTCGCTGATGGGCAAGAACGTCACGCTCGTCGGAGAGAACGGCGACGGGCAAACGTGCAAGGTCGCCAACCAGATCATCGTGGCGATCACGATCGAAGCCGTCGGAGAGGCCCTTCTGTTCGCCTCGAAGGCCGGGGCTGACCCCGCCCGCGTCCGACTGGCGCTGATGGGCGGCTTCGCGTCGTCGCGGGTGCTCGACGTGCACGGCGAACGGATGATCAAGCGCAATTTCGAGCCCGGATTCCGCGTAGAGCTCCACCAAAAAGACCTGGGTCTCGCGATGGGCGGGGCGCGAGAGCTGCAACTGAGCTTGCCGGTGACGGCCATTTGCCAGCAGCTCTTGAACGCGTGCGCGGCCGCCGGCGGATCCAAGTGGGACCACTCCGGCATGGTGCGGGCGCTCGAGTCGATGAGCCATCACGAGATCGGCGAATGACCGGAGGGCCTTCGGCTTTCCCCGACGCCGAGCAAGTGCAGGTCGAGCAGGTTCGACGTCCCCGGTCCTCGCACGAGGCACCCGAGGGCCTTCAGCGGCACTTCGCTGTCGAATCGCGCGAGGGCCCCGGCCGGGTCGAGCCCGATCCGCTCGGCTCGGGCCCAGGTCGTGTGGTCGACGACGGCGCCGGACGCGTCGGCCGAGCCGTCGCGATCGTCGGTGCCGGCCGCGAGGAACGACACGCCGCGGAGGCCGGCGATCTCGCGCGCCATCGCGAGCGCCAGGTGCGTCGCGCGACCGCCCCTTCCCTGCCCCCGGACGACGATCGACGGTTCGCCATTCCCGACGAGGACGCGCGGCGGGCCGGGCGACGCGGCTTCGGTTCGCGCGATGTGCCCGTACGCGTTGGCGAGGTCGTCGACGGGACTCTCGGTGTCCCGCGCGAGGATTCCCGCGCCGAGCCCGCGCCCCTCGACGACGTCGCGCGCTTCGTCCGCGATGCGCTCGGGCCCCGCGACGATCCGAAAGCGCACGCGTCCGAGGCGTGGGTCCCCGGGCTTGGGCGTCTCGGCCAGCGCCCCGGCGGCGCCGAGGCGCAGGTGCTCCCGGGCGCGCGCGGGCGCATCGGGAGCGAATCGAGCGACGAACGCGGCCGCTTCCGCGAATGTCGTCGGGTCCGGCGAGAACGGCCCGGAGCCGATTGCGCCGGGGTCATTGCCCACGACGTCGGACAGCGCGAAGACCACGACCCGCGCGCCCGTCCGGAGCGCGAGCTGGCCGCCCTTGATCGCGGAGAGGTGCTTGCGCACGGCGTTGAGCTCGGCGATGCGCGCCCCCGCCCTTGCCACCGAGCGCGTGGTGGTGCGCTTGTCGTCGAGGCTCAGGCCGTCCGAGGGAAGGGCCATGGCGGAGGACGCGCCCCCCGACAGAAGAACGACGAGCGCGTCGGACGGAAGCATGCGCGCGAGCAGGTCGATCGCGGCGCGACCCGCCGCGACGCTCCGCTCGGACGGCTCGGGGTGGTCGGACACGATCGAGGCGACGCCCGCCGCGAGGTGCGGAGAGGCTGGGAAAGACGCCTGCGGCGCGACGACGAGCCCTCCCGCGACGCGCTCCGGCCCGACGGCGGCAGTGAGCCCGGCGAACATCGGAAACGCGACCTTTCCAAGCGCAAGAACGTGAATCGGGCCCGCCGGCACGGCCCCCGGGGCGGAGCCGACAGCGTCCCGCACCAGCGCCTCGCCGTCCACGCGACGCGCGACTTCCAAAAATACGTGCGTGAGGTTCATCGGCAATCCCGCCCGCCCCGGTCGGCGCCCGTGGCGCCCCGCGGTCGACCCGGATAAGCGTAGGCCCGCCCATGACGAAGAAGCGAAAGACCCCCGAAGAGCTGCGCAGTCATCGCTGGTACGGGGCGAACGATCTTCGCTCGTTCGGTCATCGTTCACGCGCCGCCCAGATGGGTTACAGCCGATCGGACTACGCCGGCAAGCCGGTCATCGCCATCGTGAACACGTGGAGCGACATCAACCCGTGCCACTCGCATTTTCGAACGCGGGCAGAGGAGATCAAGCGCGGCGTTTGGCAAGCGGGCGGGTTCCCCGTCGAAATGCCGGCGATCTCGCTCGCGGAGACGTTCCAGAAGCCGACGACGATGCTCTACCGCAACTTGCTCGCGATGGAGACCGAAGAGCTGCTCCGCTCCTATCCTGCCGACGGCGCCGTTCTGATGGGCGGGTGCGACAAGACGACCCCCGCTCTGATGATGGGCGCGATCAGCATGAACCTGCCGGCGGTGTTCTTCCCGGCCGGGGCGATGCTCCGCGGCGATTGGCGCGGGACGACGCTCGGGAGCGGGAGCGACGCCTGGAAATACTGGGCCGAGCTGCGCGCCGGCAACATCGAGCCTGCGGACTGGAACGAGATCGAAAGCGGGATCGCGCGCTCCCCCGGGACGTGCATGACGATGGGGACCGCGGCCACGATGATGAGCGCGGTCGAAGCCCTGGGGTTTTCGCTCCCCGGCGCGTCTTCGCTTCCGGCCGTCGACTCGCGCAGCGCCCAGATGGCCACGCTCGCAGGCCGGCGCATCGTCGAGATGGTCTGGGAAGACTTGAAGCCATCCGATCTGTTGTCGGAGGCCGCCGTCGACAACGCCGTCACCACGGTGCTGGCCCTCGGGGGGTCGACCAACGCGGTCATCCATCTCATCGCGATGGCGCGCAGGGGCGGCATCGCTCTCGACCTCGACCGGTTCGACGCGCTATCGACGCGCGTGCCGGTCCTGGCCAACCTGCGCCCTTCCGGAAAGTACCTAATGGAGGATTTCTGTTACGCGGGGGGCCTTCCGGCACTGCTCAACGTGCTCGCGCCCCTTCTCGACCTCGACTGCCTCACCGTCACCGGCAAACCGCTGCGAGACGGCGTCGCCGGCCGTCCCGTTCACGCCCCCGATGTGATTCGAACGCTCGATCGCCCCGTCGCCCCCTCCGGCGGCCTGGTCATCCTCCGGGGCAACCTCGCCCCGGCCGGGGCCGTCATGAAGCCGATCGCCGCGGAGCCGCGCTTGCTCCGCCACGCCGGCCGCGCGATCGTCTTCGACAGCTGCGACGAGATGATGGCGCGCATCGACGACCCCGCGCTCGACGTCGACCAAGACTCCGTGCTCGTCCTGCGCAACGCCGGGCCCAAGGGCGGCCCGGGGATGCCCGAGTGGGGGCAGCTGCCGATACCGAAGAAGCTCCTCGCCCAAGGCGTACGCGACATGCTGCGCATCTCCGACGCGCGGATGAGCGGAACCAGCTACGGCGCCTGCGTCCTTCACGTGTCGCCCGAGTCGTTCGTGGGCGGTCCGCTCGCGCTGCTGCGCGACGGCGACATCGTCGAGGTCGACGCGGCGGCGCGGACGCTCAACATGCGTGTGACCGACGACGAGCTCGCCAGGCGCGCCGCCGCGTGGCGTCCGCCGCCCGCGATTTACCCGCGCGGGTACGGGGCGCTCTACTCGAATCACATCCGGCAAGCGCACGAGGGCTGCGACTTCGACTTCCTCGAGGGTACCGCGCCGATCGCCGAGCCGGAGATTCATTAGCGGGGGCCAGCACACCAGTTCCGCTCGTGCTGGAATGCTGACTTTTTCGTCTCGAAGGAGAGAAAGTCGGACCAACTGTCCTCGCTCCGACATTAACGGCGTGAGCTGGCACGCGGAAGGCTCTCGAGGAGATGTCCATGGGACGGTGCTTGTACTTGGTTGGGGCGATCGTGACGGTGGCTTGTGCCGCAATCGGGCCGGCGTCTTGCGCGAGCTCGAGCGCCGGGATACCGGACACGGGGTCGAACGGCGTCGATGCAGGGCAGAATGACGCCACGAATGGCAGCTCCGGCGGCGGCTCGTCGAGCAGCGGCGCATCGAGCGGGGGCGGCTCCTCAGGCAGCGGCGCGTCGTCCAGCGGCGCCTCGTCCAGCGGCGGCAGTGGCGGCACATCGTCGTCGAGCGGCGGCGGCGGATCTTCTTCGGGCCATGGCTCCTCGTCGAGCGGAGGCGGCGCTTCATCGAGCGGCAGCGGCTCCTCGTCCGGAGCGAGCAGCTCCGGCACGTATGGCGGGAGCCCTGTTACCCATACGATGGCCGATTGCGACACGCTCGCCGCGGCCGACGCCGAGCTCGCTCTTCCGTTGACCAAGACGAAGGTCACCAAGCCGGTCTTGCCGGCCACGCCCACCAACACGGCCTGCGTCCTGTCCGCGGCGGTAGCGACCCCGGACGAGAAGCAAGCGAGCGCCGACACCGCTCGGATCCAAGCCGCGCTGACGGCATGCCCTGTGGTCAAGCTCGTTGCGAGCGGAGCGAACAACGCTTTCGTATCGGGCGCGCTCGACATCGTGGGGCCCGCGGTTCTCTGGATCGACACGGGCGTCACTCTGTACGCGTCGGTCAACGCGGCCTTGTTCACGTACAGTGGTCGGACGTCTTGCGGGGCGCAAAACTACGACCAGGACTGCGACTCGTCGGGCGGCACACAATGCACGGCCCTCATCAACATGACCGGGGCCGGACCGCAGCTCGTCGGCGGCGGGACCATCGACGGACAGGGCGGCAAGCCGATCATCGTCGGCGGCACTCAGCAAACGTACTCTTGGTGGGACCTCTCGGTTGCGCTGAGAACCGACAATGACCCCGATGCCGGCGTGAACCCAGGCAACTGCGGGAGCACGCCAGCCTCGCAGCGCGGCGGCAGTGCCCCCAATCCGCAGCTCATCATCGGCGGCGCATCGAGCACCGGCAAGTCCGACAAAACGACGTCCAATATGGTCGTCGCAGGCCTGACGCTGCACAACTCGCCGAAGTTTCATATCAAGTTCGCGAGCGCGGGCTTCACGATTTGGGGCAATACGATCTTGACGCCGTCGGACAAGTCCATCCCGCCGACCACCGCCCGAAATACCGACGGCATCGACCCCGGCGAGGGATACCTAGCCACCGGCGGAGCGGTCGTCTGCAACATGATCAGCACGGGCGACGACGACATCGTCCTCAAAGGCCACTACGGCGTTGGAAACGTCGTCGTGGCGCACAACCACTTCGGCACCGGGCACGGAATGTCGATCGGCAGTGAAACCCAGGGGATTCCGGGACTCACGGCGACCGATACGGCGAGCGGCTCCACCACCGGGATCGGGATCCAGGACGTGGACATTTACGACATCACGATCGACGGCGATACGCGGTCGACGGGGGGAGCCCCCGGATCGGACGTCAACGGCGTACGCGTGAAGTCCGACACGTACCGCGGCGGAATCGTGCAAAATACGACCTTCCACGACATCTGCACGCGCGACCTCGTCAATCCGCTGATCATCAACCCGCACTACTCGGACAAGACGACAACGCCGCCCCTCATCCCGTACTTCAAGAGCCTTACGGTGAAGAACTTGAACGCGGTCCTGGGGACTGCGCCGGTCACGCCCATCGCGACGCTCGAGGGATACGACATGGCGCACCCGACGAACGTCGTCCTCGACAACGTGCTGATCCAGGGAATCACGGCGGCGAACGTGCTGACGGACACGAACACGACGGTCACCATTCCGCCGGGCTCGCCCGGCGTGAACTTCGCCATTCCCGCCGCCCAGATGGTCGCCGCAGGCAACCCGACCGGCATCCCGTGCGACTGGGGTTGGCCCGTCCCGCGGCCGCAGTAGTCCACGAGGTCGGCGGGTTTGCCGGCGCCACCGGCGTGGGGCTTGCTTGCCTACGCGACCACGTGAAGGTGGACGCGGTCCTCGGGCATCTCGTCCCAGGTGCGGTCCCCGAGGCGTCGCCCCGTCTTCTTCTTGTTCACGCCCCCCCACTGCTTGAAGAAGAACGGGACGCCCGCTCGCTCACACTGGTCGCGGACGTCGAGTGCCCACTCGGGCTTCATCGGCCTCGCCCCCGGCCCGGACTCTCCGCCCACGATCACCCAGTGGATGCCGTCGAGGTGAAGGTCGGGCAACGGCCCGAGAAGGGGCTCCAGCGAAAGGAACCGTAGGCGGGCGCCCGTCTTCCGAAGGTCATCGATGCGACCGACGTACTTCGCGCTCTCGACACTCGTCCCCATCCAAACGTTGGGCGGCCACGTCAGGTCGGGATCGAGTGTGCTGCGCCCCGGGGGACGGCTCGGGACGATGCCGCAAGAGTTGCTTGGCGCGAGCAGTGTGACCGCGATTTGCCGGTCGGTGCTCCGTCGGTCGCCCTATGTCGAGCGAGTGGACCTGTCGGCTTTCGCGTTGGCCAGCCGAGGGCACACGACGACGGAGCTCATCGCGATGCTGCTCGAGAGCGGGCTCGCTCTGGACGAGCTCCACATCGTGCAGCGATCTCGCCATCACGCGAGCGGAGAAGAGGCGGTCGACTTCATGGAGGCGAGCTCGTTCGGCAATTTTCTCCGCATGGTTCCCGAGGATCTCCGCGAGTCGCTGCGAGTCGACCTGGCTGCTGCGTTCGAGGCGCAAAGAGGCCCAGAAGGCATCGACCTGCGCGAGTACGTGGAGGTCTTCGTGGCGAGCCGCGGCCCATGACCCTAGGAAACGCCCATTTGTTCATCGACAAATGACCATGTCTCATTGGTAGACGACCTTTGTCTGTCGGCGAACAATCGACTCTGCGCGCAAGACGACCGCTGGCCGTTGGCATCGGACCTTCTCTCCTGGACAGAGGCCATTTTCTCGTCCGTAGCGCCCCTCTTCCAATCGGCGGAGGGCCTTTTTTCGTCAGCAGCGGGCCTTTGACCATGGGGAGTGGCCCGTTCCTCGCTGGACGACGTCAGTCGTCCGTTGGCGAACGACCGCGCGTCGCCGACAAAGGGCCTTTGCCGATGGACAGACATCATTTTCTCTTCGGCCGAGGACCTTTGCCGATGGTCAAAGGACCTCTTCTCGTTGGCAGAGGGCCTCGGCCCGTGGAAGAACGGCCTTTTCCCGTCGACAAAGGCCGTCTTCCTATGAGCAAAGGGCCGTTCGTGCGAACTGGATCGCCTTTGGCAGGACAGAACGACGGATTCGACGAGAGCCAAGGAGCGGGGCGAATGCAACCTCGGTTGCGGTAAGCTCGGTCTTCTGGCTCGATAGCCAAAACACACCCCGACGCAACAATCGTGGAGCTCGCGACATCGCGCCTTCGTCTCCGCCCGGTCCGTGCGGAGGATCTGGAAGTCCTGGCCGCTGGCGGTGACGTCCCCGGAGAGTACACGCCGGCCGACTTACGGACAGTCCGTGAGTACGGTGACGCCTCTCGCCCGCAGCGTCGCGATGTCTTGCTTCGTACAGTCCAGTGCATTGCCCGTTACATCGACGGCGCTTCCGAAACCGAGGCTCGGGTTGGCGACCAGCGGTGCCAGATCACTGATCGCGTTGTTGCTCAAGTCGAGGCTCCTGAGCGCCGGGAGAAGCGAAAGCTGCGAAATGTCCTGAATCTGGTTTCCGCTGAGGTCTGCGTCCGTCAGATGGATCAACTGCGCGAGAGGGGCCGTGTCGACCAGCCCGCTCCTCGGCACACTGAGCCTTGTCAGGCCCCAAAGCGCCCAGAGCGCCCAACGGGCCGAGTTCGTACTGAAGTCACCACCGCCCGTCAATTCCAGCGATCGCAGGGAAGGCAATGCCAACAAGATCGCCGTCGTGTTTCCGTTGATGGACGCGTAGAGCGCGGTGACTTGAGGCAAGCGGGGAAAACTGGACTCTTGGGCCGGACCGAACCAAAGGGCGGCGAGGTTCGGAAGAGCCGCAAGCGGCGTGAGGTCCAGAAAGAAGGGGTCGACCTCGACCGAGCGCACGTTGGGGAGGCACTCGACGCCGAGCAGGGACGTGATCAAACCGTCGGCCTGAGGTGGACCGGAGTAATCGATACAGGGGCCGAAGAGAGTGCTTTCCTCGCCCCCGTCGGGATAACACAGCACAAATCCGGCGTTGGGGAACACGCTTTCGAAGTCCAAGTCGGTAAGGCCGGCCACGTCGGCCGCGTGGATCGGCCCGCTCGGTAGCCCGATGCCTTGCCGCACGACGGTCTCGACGTCTGGGTCCGCGAACGTCAGGGGATCGGCGCACGACGTCTTTGCGGTGTCACCGGAGCCGGATGCGTCGCCGGTGGCTTGGCCCCTGCCCGGGTGTGTTGCACGATCGACGAGCGGTCCCGAATCGGCGATTCCCGAGACCCCGTTCCCGCTGCACGCGAGTGCGCTCAACGCGGACGCGACCAATCCCAGCGGTCGTACTCTCTTCAGGCTTGTCCACCCCATGACGCATTCCTCGACTTTGGTCCAAGCGCTCACGGGTTGTGCGTGCCAGCAAACCCCGTAACCGCAACTGGAACCGAGCTCCAACCCACCGCGGAGCCGTTCCCGAGCTGGCCGCTCGAATTGTCCCCCCAGCATTCAATCCCGCCGCTCGCGGTGAGCGCGCACGCCGAGGTCCACCCCGCCGAGAGGGTTCTCACCCCACCCGAGAGGCCCGCGACGGGCACCGGAGGGTAGGTCGGAAACTCGAAAGGGCCCAAAGCGGGCGTGTCGCCCCAGCACTGGACTCCGCCCGGGGTGAGGGCGCAGGCGAATTGACCTCCTACGGCTAGGGAGGTCGCACCGCTCGAGAGACCCGCGACCGGCACGGGAATCGACGGAACGGCGACGAACGTACCGAGTTGCGCGATGTACCCCCAGCACCGAACTCCTTCGCTTTCCGTGAGCGCGCAGGCGGACGGGCCCCCCACGACGATCGCGGTCACACCGCTGGCAAGACCGATGACGGGCACGGGAAGAACCGGGGAGTCGAAGCTCACGGAATTGTTCCCGAGGCCACCGGACGGGTAGTTGGTGCCCCAGCACCGAGCTCCTCCGCTTGCGAGTGCGCATGCGGAAGAATCCCCCACGGAGATGGCCGTCACGCCACCCGTGAGACCGGTCACGGGTACGGGGACCTCGCTCGAACCATGCACGGAATCATTCCCGAGCTCACCGCTCGTATTGTCGCCCCAGCACTGGACCGCCCCGCTTGCCGTAAGGGCGCATGCGGAAGAACCTCCCACCGATATGGCCGTCACGCCACCCGTGAGACCGGTGACGGGTACGGGGACCTCGCTCGAACCATGCACGGAATCATTGCCGAGCGCACCGCTCGTATTGTCGCCCCAGCACTGGACCGCCCCGCTTGCCGTGAGGGCGCATGCGGAAGAACCACCCACGGATATGGCCGTCACGCCGCTCTCGAGGCCGGCGACAGGCGCGGGTGCCGAGCTGAATGTCCCTTGGAGAGCGCTTCCGAGTCGGGAACCCCAGCACTCGACGCCGCCGCTCGACGTTAGCGCGCAGGCTGTGGACCCACCCATGGACACCGCAATCGCCGTCTCCTGAACTCCCGAGTCGGCCGTCCCCGCTTCGTCGTCGCCTGCCTCGGGAGAATCTTCCAAGACCGCGGCGTCATTCGACATGGAAAGAGCGTCGGAAGTGGCCGCACCCTCTCGGTTTCCGCCGTCGGCGGGGGTCGATGCACCGGCGCCGCGGGCGCCGCTGTCATTGCCCGCATCGCCGCTTCTCGAGATGGCATCGCTCGCTCCGCAAGCCCCCGCGGCCCATAGCGCGCACCATCCGAGCGGCCCCGCGAGCCTCTTCGTTTTCATTGGTCGGCGGCGGGAGGGAGACGCAATCCCTGCAGGATACCATCCCCGCCGCGTAGGCCGGCAATGCGAGCGGATCGCGAAGGGTCGACTCGCTGGACGAGGATCCCCCGCCAACTCATGGCGGTGGTCCTGGCCGAGTTGGGTCCGTCATCTCAGCAGACGTTCCACACCAGCATCGATCGGAGAGGTACGATCCCTGCATGTTGCAAACGGCATGAAGACCACATGGAAGCCGCATGAGAAGCACGGGGACCTGACGGAGCGGGGCGATCTGCCATCGAGCGTCTACGCTTTCCCGGACAAGCGGAAGGAGCCGCTGACGGACGCCTCCCACGTGCGCAACGCCATCGCTCGTTTCGATCAGGTCCGCGGGGTCTCCGACGCCGAGCGCGATCTTGCATTTGCCAACATCCAGAAGGCTGCCAGGCATTATGCCGTCCACATGACCGAGACGGAGTGGAACGAGCTCGGCCGACGGCCGGGCTAGTAGCCAAGGTCCATGGGTTGCCGAGCCAACCGTGGGGGCGGGGCTGAGGTAACGAACGCCCTGCTTTCCTCCTTGCACATCCCGCGCTTGCCTTTCATGCCCACGACCGCGACGACCTTCGCGCGGCAGCGATGAGCATCGAATCCCCGAACTCGTGCCCCACGAAACCCCGCAGGGTTGCGGCTTCGTGCTCCCACGCGAGCGGACGGGCCGCCGAGGGCATCTCGCTCGCCCACGGTCGCGACGCGAAAGGAGTCTGCACGTGCCAGAGCGCGAGGGGAGCCGCGATATGGGAGTACTGGACGGGCCGCCCCTCCTTGTAGAGAGCTGTCCAGAAGCGGTCTCCGCCGAGCGCGAAGCGGAGATCGACGAGCCGCTCCGACGACGACGCGACCCCATCGACCTTCGCATCGAGCCCGCCGGAAAAGAGGAGTGAGTCCCCCACACGGACGCGGGGCGGCAGAGGGCGATCCTCCGTACGCGTACGCCAGTCGCCAGCGCCGAAGAGGACCGCACGCCAGGCGCCGTCGCGGGAGGCGAGCAGCCGCGCCTCGACGGGTTCCCCGGCGGCGGTCGCTCCCCGAAGGGAAGCTGGGAGCGTGGCCGCATCGTTCAGGACGACCAGGTCTCCCGGGCCCACGAACATCACGAGGTCGCGCACGCGCTGGATCTCGAAGCGATTCGTCCGCGGATCGACGACGACGAGCCCCTCGTCGAGCGGCGCCTCTCGCGGCCACCGCGCGGGGGTCACGGCGTCGCCTCCAGCCTCACGCCGTTCGCGAGCGTCTCCGCCCGTTCCACGATCCGCACGACGCGCGCCGCCACCTCCGTGGGATTAGCGAGTGTGCGCGGGTCCGCTTCTGGAATCGCGTCGGTGTGCATCTTCGTGTTCATCTCGCCCGGGTCCACGCTCACGAAGCGAACCCCCGTACCGGCCAGCTCCGCGCCCCACGTCCGGTTCAGCTGGTCGAGCGCCGCCTTGGAGATTCCGTAGGCTCCCCACCGTGCGTACGCGCTCACCGCGGCGTCCGAGCTCACGTGCACGACGACCCCGCGCCCGCGCAGCGCCATCGCCCCCGCGATCGCCTTCGTGAGCCGGAACGGACCCACCAGGTTCACGGCGAGGGTCCGCTCGACGTCTTCGCAGTCGGTGTCGAGGAGCAGGCGAAGCGGCACGGGACCGAGCGTGCTCGCGTTGTGCACGAGAAGATCGATGGGCCCGACCAGCGCCGCGCTCGCTCCGGCGACCCGGTAGATCGCCTCCTTGTCCCCGATGTCGGCCGCCACGGCGTGTGCCTCCCCCCC
>Ga0265313_10000183_pt1 | contig 66629 bp, 63 predicted proteins | sample 4123metaG_FD_203122 | JGI IMG/M metagenome (GOLD analysis project Ga0265313, IMG submission 203122) | Rhizosphere microbial communities from Carex aquatilis grown in University of Washington, Seatle, WA, United States - 4-1-23 metaG | ecosystem: Host-associated > Plants > Roots > Rhizosphere >... | reverse complement strand
TTTCGCGGTGGATCAGAACAGGCCTAAAGCCTAGCGCCTGTCGTTCCAGATATCGGTGAAGCGCGCGTCATGACGGATGACGCGAACCGGATGCCGCTTCGGCTCGGGCTTTGTCGCGGCGTAGGCCGTGCGCTTCTCCACGCTCTGCACGTTCTTCTTCGACGGCTTCTTCGCGTCCGCGCTGTGCTGTTTCTCGCCGGCGCGATGCGACTGTGCCGTGTGCGCGTCTTTCTTCTTGCCGTGGTCGGCGATTTTCTCGCGCTGCTTGGGCGTTTTGTGGTCGACGGGCGGCGGAAGATCGGCGGTCTTCTGCTGCGTCACACCGGCCTTTTTGTCCTTCGGCGGCAACGAGGCCGTAACGTCGAGTTTTTCGTTTGCGGCGAGAGGCTGCTTGTCGCCGGGGGCCGCTGCGAGAGGCTTCACTGGCTCCTTCGGGACCGCTGCGACGACGCCGTGAGTCTTCGCCGCGCGCGCCTGCGCCGCCTTGTCCTTCGCAGTCTGCTTGGCTAACTCCTTTGCCGCCTCTGTCTGCGCAAGCCGTTCCGCCTGGCGCGCCTTGCGTTCGGCCTCGGCGAGCCGCGCCAGTCCCTTGCGGGCGTCGGCATTGCGGCCGTCGATCGCCAAGGCCGCCTTGTAGTCGGCCTCGGCACTGGCTGCGTCCTTGCTGTCCTCGTAGATCGTGCCGCGCTGGCAGTAGGCGTCGGCATTCTTCGGCGATAGCTCGATGACACGGCTGAAGTCGGCGAGGGCGCCGGCGCTGTCGCCTTTGGCGCGCTTGATCTGCGCGCGCGCGAGGAGGACGCCGGGGTCGCGCGAATTGCCGACAGCCACGTTGAGGTCGGCGAGCGCGGCGTCGTTATTGCCCTTGGCCTTCTCGATCATGGCGCGTGTGCGACGGATGACGGGGCCATCCGCGCCCAGTTCGATCGCCCGGTTCAGGTCGGCGAGAGCGCGGTCGCTGTCGTTCCTGGCGAAATAGACCTGGCCGCGGCGGGCGAGCGCCAGCGCGTTGTTGCCGTCCGTGGCGAGTGCCTTGTCGAGATCGGGCAGCGCACGGCCGTAATCCTTGGCGCGGGCATAGGCGGCTCCGCGCAAGGCAAAGGCCGCGGCATTGTTCGGATCGGACTTGAGGACCATGTCGGCGTCGTTGATCGCGCCGCGGATGTCGCCGTCATCGAGCCGGATGGCGCCGCGCAGTCTGATCGTGTTGACGTCCCAGGCAAGCTTGAGCGCCTGATTGATATCGGCAATCGCGGTCTTGCGGTCGCCCTTGGCGGCGTAGGCTTCGGCGCGCAGTTTGTAGGTGTTGGCCGAGCGTTGATCGGTCGACAGCGCTTGTCCGTAGGCGGCGATCGCCTTGTCGTTGTCGCCGGATTTGCGCCAGATGGCGGCTTCGGCCGTCAACGCGGCGACATTCTTCGGATCGAGACGCGCCGCCTCGGCGTAATCGCCAAGCGCGCCGTTGTTGTCGCCGGACGCCTGCCTGGCCTGCGCGCGCAGCATGAAGTTGCCGGCGCTCTGGTCGAGCTGCAGCGCGCGATCGAAATCGACGAGCGCGCGTCCGTAGTCGCGCTGGTGCATGTAGACTTGGCCGCGGCCGCTGTAGGCGGTCGGCTTGTCGGCGCTGATTTCGAGCGCGCGGGCGTAGTCCTGCATGGCGCCGTCGAGGAAGCCGAGGTCGCGGCGCACGGCGGCGCGGTTGATGTACGGCGAGGCCGAATTCGGGTCGAGCTTGATTGCAGCATCATAGTCGGCGATCGCCTGGCCGAAGTTGCCGCGCGCGTACCAGGCGTTGCCGCGGTTCTGGTAGGCGGGGACAAAGTCGGGGGCGAGTGTGACCGCCTGGTTCAGGTCGGCGATGGAATGGGCGATGTCACCGCGGTCGAGATAGGCGAGCCCGCGCAGTTCATAGGCGACGCCAGCGGCTTCGCCGCGAAGACGCCCGGTCTTCAGGATCGCCGAGCACGCGGCGATGCGCTGGTCGGCCATGCTTTCGGTCTGGGTCGCACACAGGTGCGCGTCGCGCGCCTGCGCCCAAACTGGAGCGGGCAGGGCAACGGCCATCGCGGCGAGGGCTGCGAAGGGCGACAGCGACCAGATCTGACGCGCGCGCATTAACTGCCCGCGTTAACGTTACCACGCGCCGAATATCGGTTAATTCCCAGGAATGGCCTAGTCTCAGTGGCGAATATGGTTAACGCCGGTCAGTTGGCGCGCTGGTCAGACGCCTCGACCGGCGGCGGGGCGCGGTTGGCGAGTTCCGCGCCGGCATCGGGCGCAAGCCGCGCAAAAATCAGAATCGACAGCGCGGAAATGGCCGCCACAACCAGGAATGCGGGCGGAAAATCGGCCGCCGTCAGCGCTCCGCCGCCATGGAACCGGAGCGTGGTCTCGACCACCAGGGCGCCGACGGCGACGCCGGCCGACAGCGACAACTGCTGCCCGACGCTGACCAGCGACGTTGCGCGGCTCACGCGCGAGGGGTCGATGTCGGCATAGGCGATGGTGTTGATGCTGGTGAATTGCAGCGAACGAAAAAATCCACCGATCAGCAGCAGCCCAACCATCACCGCGGCCGGCGTTGCTTCGGTGAACGCCGCGCAGGTGGCGAGAAAGGCGGCGCTGACGACCGCGTTGATGATGAGAATGTTGCGGAAGCCGAAGCGACGCAGAAACGTCACCGCTGCCATCTTCATGCCCATCGCGCCGGCGGCGGACGCGAAGGTGATCAGGCCGGACTGGAACGGCGTCTTGCGGAAACCAACCTGCAGCAGCAGCGGCAGCAGAAACGGCAGAGCGCCGATGCCGAGCCGGAACAGGAAGCCGCCGATGACGCTGGCGCGGAAGGTCGGGATGCGGAACAGGGTGAGGTCGAGCGCCGGATTCGGCGTGTGCCGGGCATGCACGAGATAGGCGGCGATGAAGATCGCGCCGCCCACCACCAAAGCCGCGGTCACGGTCCACGGCAGGAAATTGAGTCCGAGCACCGACAGGCCGAACGCGACGCCGGCGATGCCGAGGCCCGCCAACACCATGCCGCGCAGATCGAAGCGCACGCGATGTTCGGCACGCACATCCGGAATGTAGCGCGTGGCGAGTACGATGCCGATCAGTCCGATCGGTACGTTGATGATGAAGATCCAGTGCCAGGTCGCGTAGGTGGTGATGAAGCCGCCGACCGGAGGCCCGAGCACCGGGCCGATCAGCGCCGGCGTCGTCACCCAGGCCATGGCGCCGACCAGTTCGCGCTTGCTGATGGTGCGCACCAGCACCATGCGGCCGACCGGCGTCATCATCGCGCCGCCCATGCCCTGCACGATGCGGGCGATGACGAAATCGGTGAGCGAGCCCGACAGCGCGCAGCCGATCGAGCCGAGCACGAAGACGGCGATGGCCGCGCGGAATACTGTGCGGGCGCCGAAGCGGTCGGCGGTCCAGCCGCTCGCCGGGATGAAGATGGCGAGCGACAGCAGGTAGGAGGTCACGGCGAGCTTGAGTGCCAGCGGATTGGTGCCGATATCGGTGGCGATCGCCGGCAGCGACGTGGCGATCACCGTCGAATCCATGTTCTCCATGAACAGCGCGACCGCGATGATCAGCGGGACAATTCGGTCAGGGCGCATCGGCGGTGAAGCGTGTGTGAGAGGAGAAAACGTCCGGCAGGGTCATGTTTTATCTAACGGTCCGGATGTGCGTTTCCGGCCTCGAGTGCCTACATACCAGCTATCCGCGAAATCCCTAGGAATCAGCGCCCCCTCGTGCTATCGACCCACGCCAACCCAAAAGCGGGCCGTGAAACCGGGCGAGGACACCCCTCGCAACGGGTTTTTTCACCTTTCAACGGCCGATTTAAGCGACCTTTCGGGTGACGGAGTTGGCGATGGCAAAGAATAACGGTACCCCACCCGAAGCGCTCACCTTCGACGACGTGTTGATCAAGCCCGGCCTATCCGAGGTTATGCCGGCGGACGCCGACATCCGCTCGCGCGCGACCCGCTCAATTCTCGTCAACATTCCGATCATCGCCTCGGCCATGGATACCGTGACCGAAGTTGAGATGGCGATCGCCATGGCGCAAGCCGGCGGCATCGGAGTCATCCACCGCAACCTCGAGCCCGAGCAGCAGGCCGCGCAGGTGCGGCAGGTGAAGAAGTTCGAATCCGGCATGATCGTCAATCCGCTCACCATCGAGCCGGGTGCGACGCTGCAACAGGCGCTCGACTTGATGAGTGCCAATCGCATTTCCGGCATCCCGGTGGTCGAAGGCGCCGGCAACGGTGGCCCTGGCAAGCTGGTCGGCATTCTCACCAACCGCGACGTGCGCTTCGCCACTGACCACAAACAGAAAGTCGCGGAGCTGATGACCAAGGACAGATTGGTCACGGTGCGCGAAGGCGTCGGCCAGGCCGAAGCGAAGCGGTTGCTGCACCAGCATCGCATCGAGAAGCTGCTGGTGGTCGACAGTCAGTATCGCTGTGTCGGCCTCATCACGGTGAAGGACATCGAGAAGGCGGTCGCCAATCCGAACGCCTGCAAGGACGAGCAGGGCCGTCTGCGCGTCGCCGCGGCGACCACGGTTGGCGACAAGGGCTTTGCCCGCACCGAGGCGCTGATTGCCGCCGGCGTCGATCTCGTCGTGGTCGATACCGCGCATGGCCATTCCAAACACGTGCTCGACGCCGTCAACCGCATCAAGCGGCTATCGAACAAGGTGCAGGTGGTGGCCGGCAACGTCGCCACGTCGGAAGGCACCAAGGCGCTGATCGACTCCGGCGCTGACGCGATCAAGGTCGGCATCGGTCCCGGCTCGATCTGCACCACACGCATCGTCGCCGGCGTCGGCGTGCCGCAACTCACCGCCATCATGGATGCGGTCGAGGCCGCCAAGGCGACGGACACGCCGGTCATCGCCGACGGCGGCATCAAGTATTCCGGCGACCTCGCCAAGGCGATTGCCGCCGGCGCCGATTGCGCGATGGTCGGTTCGCTGCTGGCCGGCACTGACGAAACGCCGGGCGAGGTGTTCATCTATCAGGGCCGCTCGTACAAGACCTATCGCGGCATGGGCTCGGTCGGCGCCATGTCGCGCGGCTCGGCGGATCGCTATTTCCAGCAGGACATCAAGGATTCGCTCAAGCTGGTGCCGGAAGGCGTCGAAGGCCAGGTGCCGTACAAGGGCGCGGCGTCAACGGTGCTGCACCAGCTGTCGGGCGGCCTGCGCGCGGCCATGGGCTATGTCGGGGCCAAGACGATCCCCGACCTGCACAAGAAAGCGGAGTTCGTGCGCATCACCGGCGCGGGCTTGCGCGAAAGCCACGTGCATGACGTGGTGATCACGCGCGAAAGCCCGAACTATCCGAGCCGGGTGTAGTTATTTGAGCTGATCTGCGATCGCGGCGATCCCGGCGTCGGCGCATTCCTCGTCGTGAATGGAGCCGGGTGAGCCGGAAACCCCGATCGCGCCGACGATTTCGTCGCCGGCCTTGATTGGCACGCCGCCGCCGACCATCAGCACGTTCTCCAGAAAAACGAGATGCGGATCCGGCTCGCCGCTGCGCTCGTCGATCGCCTTCGACAGCACGGACGTGCGGTTGTGCGCGCTCACCGCCGTGAAGGCCTTGCGCCGCGCGCCGTCCAGAAGATGGGCGCCGCCACCGTCGGCGCGCAACAGCACCAGAAGCTGGCCGCTACGGTCGGTTACGCCGACGGCGACGTGATAGCCGCGCGCTCGCGCGGCCTCGAGCGCGGCCGTTGCCGCCTCGAGGGCGAGGTCGATGCCGAGACTGCGTTGGTTGAGGAGAGCCGCCATCGCGTTCATTTCTTGTCGAGGAAGGCTTTGACCTTCGACACGGTCTGCTCCGGCTGCTCTTCCATGATCCAGTGGCCGGAGCCGGTGATGATGCCGCCTTCGACGTTGCTGCCGACGTCTCGCATGATCACCGCCTGTTGGTCGCCGAATGATTTTTCCGCGCCGAGCGCGAGGATGGGCATGGGGAGCTTCTTCTGCGCGAATATCTTGTTGTCGGCGGCGTCCTTGGTGTTGAAGGTCGCGAATTGCTCGAATGCATAGTGCATGTTGCCGGGCCGCGCGTAGAGCCTGGCGTAGTGATTGCGCGTCGCCTCGTCGATTGCCTTCGGGTTGGCCGACAATTCGTTGTAGAAGCGATCGAGGTAGATGCGCTCGCGGCCTTTCACCAGGCGGTCAACGTCGGGTCCGCGGAAATTGAAATGCCAGAGCAGCGGGCTCTTGATGATTTCATCCCACGATCCGATGCCCGGCAGCGGCGCGTCGATGACGACCCACTTTGTGATGCGGTCGGGATACTGCGCGGCGAGCGCGTAGCCGACCATGTTGCCGATGTCGTGGGTGACAAGGTCGGCGGTCCGGACGTTGAGCTTGTCCATGACCATCGCGATATCGACGCCTTGCGTCTTCTTGTCGTAGCCGGTCTTGGGCTGAGACGAGAGTCCCATGCCGCGCAAGTCGGGAACGATGACCGTGTGGTCCCTATAAAGGGCCTTGGCGAGAGGCGCCCACATGTCGCCGGTGTCGCCGAAGCCGTGCAGCATGACGACCGCCGGGCCCTTGCCGGCGACGCGGACATGGATGGTCGCGCCATTGACCGTGATGTCCTCGATGCGGAAGCTGTTGGGAAACGTCTGCACGACGGCATGGGCCGGGCCGGCCAGAAGCACAAAGGCCAGGGCCATCAAATGCGACAGTTTCATTTGCCATCTCCCGCCCTGCGCTGCGTACTGCTAGCAGACGCCGCCCGCGGAACAAATTAGTCTCTGGTGGTTATCTCAAAAATGTGACTAGTTCGAATTACGTCTTCATCGAGGGGCTTTCCCATGCCGATCAATTTCGTATTGCTGCCGCTGTTCGTCGAGGTCCTGCTCACCCTCGTGCTCTTGATCTGGCTGGTGCCGTTGCGGCAGAGCGATTTCACCTCCGGCGTTGCGCGGCCGGACAACATATCGCTGCGTGAGCCGAACTGGTCACCAAAGACGCTCCAGGTCGGATACTGTTTCAGCAATCAATTCGAATTGCCGGTGCTGTTTTATGTCCTGACGATCCTGTCCATCATCACCAAGCACGCCGATTTCATTTACGTGGTGCTGGCCTGGGTCTTCGTGCTGTCGCGGCTTGGTCATGCGATCGTCTATACGACGAGCAACAAGGTCAAAGTGCGCGGCGCCGTCTACGGGGTCGGCGCCCTGGTGCTGGCGGTCATGTGGGTGATCTACATCGTGCGAGTTGCGCTCGTCCTGCCATGACACCGGGCGCGCGGCTCGCCGCCGCGATCGAAGTCTTCGGCGCAATCGAGACAGAACGCCGTCCGGCAGCGGACACGCTCAAGACGTGGGGGCTGACGCATCGCTTTGCCGGCTCCGGCGATCGCGCAGCGATCGCCGGACTGGTCTACGATGCGCTGCGCCGGCGCGCCTCGAGCGCGTTCCTTATGGGCGATGACAGTCCGCGCGCGACTTTGCTGGGCATGCTCAAGCGCGAGCGCGGGCTTGGCGGCGACGCCGTCGCTGCGCTCGCCAACGGCGTCGGGCACGCGCCGGCCGCGCTGAGCGAAGACGAAAAGATGCGGCTCGATGCAGCAGGCCTCGATGGCGCGGCCGCTCACATTGTTGGCGACTATCCCGAATGGCTCGATCCGTATTTCGCGCGCGCCTTCGGCGACGAGCGGGCCCAAGAAGGCGCGGCGCTATCGTCGCGCGCGCCGCTCGACCTGCGCGTCAACACGTTGAGCGCGGACCGCGACAAGGTCGCCGGCATGCTGGCCGATCTCAAGCCTGAGCCGACGCGCTGGTCGCCATGGGGTTTGCGCGTTCGGCTGGCCGCCGACGCCAAGAGCCCGGCGGTTCACGCCGAACCGGCGTTCCTCAAGGGCATGGTCGAAGTTCAGGACGAGGGCTCGCAGCTCGCGGCGCTGTTCTCCGGCGTCAAGGCCGGCGAGCAAGTCGTCGATCTTTGCGCAGGCGCAGGTGGCAAAACGCTCGCTCTCGCTGCGATGATGGAGAATAAAGGCCAGATCTTTGCCACCGACGACGACAAGCGGCGTCTGGCGCCCATCCACGACCGGTTGGCGCGGTCAGGAGGCCGCAATGTCCAGGTTCGCACCCCGAAATCGGTGGGCGACACCATCGCGGACCTCGCCCGCCGGATGGACCTGGTGCTGATCGACGCGCCCTGCACCGGCACCGGCGCCTGGCGGCGCAATCCGGACGCCAAATGGCGGATGCGCCCCGGGGCGCTGGAACAGCGCCTCAAGGAACAGGCCGAGGTGCTCGACCGGGCCGTGCCGCTGCTCAAGGCGGGCGGGCGCATTGCCTACATCACCTGTTCGGTGCTCGACGAGGAAAACGGCGGCCAGGTGCGCAGTTTTCTGACGCGCCACCCTGGGTTTTCCGTGCAGCCACCCGCCGAGGTTGCCGGCGCCCTCGGCGAGCGTGCCTTCATGTTCGGCAAGGCGGCACGGATGTCAGCCGAAGGCCTGCTGATGACGCCGCGCACGACCGATACCGATGGCTTCTTTGTCGCACTGCTCCGCCGCGCCGCTTGAGGCTCGGACGTTAACGCATTGTATATGGCTGAAAATCCGCCTTTTCGCCGCAATCCCGGCCAACTTTGCCCGCGAAGATTTCGGAACTGAACGCCTCACGATCTTCGGCTGAGGTTCCCCCGACATGCTGGTGGCAAAGCGCGATCCGTTTCATCCGGCCGCGCAAAATCATCCCCACTCCGATCTGTTCGCCGGCCCGCGCGCCGCACACACCCCGCGCTTCTCGCGCGCCATGAGCGCGCTGCAGATGGTTGGCACGCTGCTCGCGATCCCGGTCGGGCTCGCCAGCGGCTACTCGATGTACCGCGCCAATTTCTCGGTCGACACCACCTGCCATTCGCTGCGCGCCAACATCGTGTCGATGCTCGACAAGAGCGTCGATCCGCGTACGCGCCACATTCTGGTGCGCCACGATGTCGAGACTTTCGAACAGACCTGTGGCGGCGTCGACCCCGACGCCACGGCGGCGTTCAAGGCGCTGCTTGCGGCCGATCAGCCGGCTGCGGCGGCACCTTCGCCGGTCGTGCGTCATGTCGAGGCCAAGCCGGTGGAAGAAAAGCCGAAGGAAGTCGCGCGCAAGGCCGAACCGAAGCCGGCAACGGCCGCCCCTCCGACGGCGATCGTCGCGATCGCACCGGAAGCCAAGCCCGCTCAGGCGGAAGTCACGGCGTCCATTTCCGACTCGGCATGGCTCGCGGCGGTTCGCGGCGCGCTCAAGCCTGAGGCGTCTTCGCCGGCCGCTCCGGCCGAGGAAACTGCCAAGACCGCTTCGCTTCCGGCTGCCGAGCCAGCTCAGCCGGCCGCCCGTGAGGCGCATCCAAAACAGGACCTTCGCGTGTCGATACCGGCAAGCGCGCCGGCAACGACTACTCCAGGTCCGGTGCCGCTTTCGGCTCCTGTGACGGAGGCTCCGTCAGTCGCGCCGCCGTTGCCGCCACCGGCGACGATCGCAACAGTGCCGGCGCCGACGCAGGACGGCGATCATCCGGTGCCGCCCGGCGCAGTGCCGACGCCCGTGCTGGCCGCGCCGGTCGAGCCGCAACATCAGTCGCGCTTCGGCGCGATCGTCGGGCAGATTCCGTTTGTCGGGCAGATCATCGAGCGGCACAGCCGCTAGTTCTTGTCTGGCTGCCAGTCGGCGACCGTCGCCACGTCGGCTTCGATCTGCCAGCGTCCGCTGTTGGATGGCCGCCGTTGCGCCTGCGCCAGCCGCGTCAGAAATTCGGCGCGCGGGATTTCGCGGAAACCGATGTCGTGGCAGGTCGGCGTCATCAGCTTGCCGTCGTTGAAGGCGTAACCCCATTGGGCGAGGTGCCAGTTCAACACGGCAAAGCCGATCTTCGACGTGTTCGGCTCGTGCGAGAACTGCGACTCGGTTGAAAACGCGCCGCCGGTTGAGACACCGTAGCCGCCGCCGACCAATTCGCCTTTGTCGTTCCACACCTCGAACGAATGCGCGTGCCCGGCGTCGAACAGCGCGGCGTAGGCGCGCATGATCTTCGGCGTGATCCAGGTGAGGTGCCAGCGCCCGAAGCGCTGGCCCGCGCAGGCGGTGATCACGCCCTCGAAATCGCGGTCGAGGGTCACGCTGTAGTGGCCTTGGCGCATCTGGCGGCGCAGACGCTTGGCGAGATGCGTCTCGCCGAAAAACAGAACCGAGCGCATGGGCGGCGACCACCACTTGAGCGGCGCAATATGCGCCAGCGGGTAGAGGCCGCGCCGGTAGGCGGCGAGGATGATGTCCGGCGTGAATTCGTGGACAATGCCGGCGAGCCCGGCCGGCTTGTCGAGGGCGCGCTCGGGGTCCGGCAACGCGTAGTCCGGCGCCAGGAATTCGTCGAAGCACATACGCACGAGGCCGGGGACGCCGCCAATGCGCTTGGGGCTGAGCGCCCAGGCGAGCCCCAGCGCCCAGCGCTCGGCGATCTCGGATGGGCTCTCGCGGAACAGCGCCGCGCGGCGCTCGGCGGGCGCGGAAACTGGGGCGGCGAAGGCCAGGCGGTCGGCGTGGTAGTTCAAGACGTCCCCAAACGTGTGGAAATGACGAATATTTCGGATTTTCTCTCTCACGCCGGGGCTAATGGGTGGTTATCTGAAAGGCTCCAATTCAGCCCGTAGTTAACCGGAGCCTGACGCGCTTGACCCCAGCCGCGCTCAACCGCAAAGAGTCGACGCAAATGCCGCCGATTCCAGAGCCCGCAAAGCCGACGCACGACAAGGTGCTGATCGTCGACTTCGGCTCGCAGGTCACCCAGCTCATCGCCCGCCGCGTCCGCGAGGAGCGCGTCTATTGCGAGATCGTGCCTTATCAGAAGGCCGAGGCCGCCTTTCTCGCCATGCGGCCGAAAGCGGTGATCCTCTCCGGTGGGCCCGCTTCGGTGCTCGACCAGAACGCGCCCGCCGCGCCGAAAGCCATCTTCGAGGCTGGCGTGCCGGTGCTCGGCATCTGCTACGGCGAGCAGGCGATGGCGGCCCAGCTCGGCGGCAAGGTCGAGGGCGGACACCATCGCGAGTTCGGCCGCGCCGAGGTCGAGATCACCGCCGACAGCCCGCTGTTCGAGGGCGTCTGGGTCAAGGGCCAGAAATATCCGGTGTGGATGAGCCACGGCGACCGGGTTACGGTGCTGCCGCAGGGCTTCAAGGTGCTCGGCAGCGCGCCGAATTCGCCGATCTCGATCATTGGCGACGACGCGCGCAAGTTCTACGCCACGCAATTCCATCTCGAGGTCGTGCACACGCCGCACGGCGCCGCGCTGCTGCGCAACTTCGTGCGCAAGATCGCAGGCCTCGGCGGCGACTGGACCATGCGCGCCTTCAAGGACGAGGCGATCGAGAAGATCCGCAAACAGGTCGGCAAGGGCAAAGTGATCTGCGGCCTGTCCGGCGGCGTCGACTCAGCGGTCGCCGCGGTACTGATCCACGAGGCGATCGGCGACCAGCTCACCTGCGTGTTCGTCGATCACGGCCTGCTGCGGCTCGCCGAAGCGCAGAAGGTCGTGACGATGTTCCGCGACAGCTACAACATCCCGCTGGTGCACGTCGATGCGTCCGACATGTTTCTCAAGGCGCTCGAAGGCGTCGAGGATCCGGAGCAGAAGCGCAAGACCATCGGCAAGCTGTTCATCGACGTGTTCGATCGCGAGGCCAAAAAGATCGGCGGCGCCGACTTCCTGGCGCAAGGCACGCTCTATCCGGACGTGATCGAGAGCGTGTCCTTCACCGGCGGCCCCTCGGTCACCATCAAGTCGCATCACAATGTCGGCGGGCTGCCCGAGCGCATGCACATGAAGCTGGTCGAGCCGTTGCGCGAATTGTTCAAGGACGAGGTGAGGGCGCTGGGCCGCGAGCTCGGGCTGCCCGAGGGCTTCGTCGGCCGGCATCCATTCCCTGGGCCGGGGCTCGCGATCCGCGTGCCGGGCGCGATCACGAAGGCGAAGCTCGACATCCTGCGGTTGGCCGACGAGGTCTATATCGAGGAGATCCGCCGCGCCGGTCTCTACGACGACATCTGGCAAGCCTTCGCGGTGCTGCTGCCGGTCAAGACCGTTGGCGTCATGGGTGACGGGCGGACCTACGACTACGTGGTCGGCCTGCGCGCCGTCACCTCGACCGACGGCATGACCGCGGACTTCTATCCGTTCGACATGAAGTTCATCGGCCATGTGGCGACGCGGATTATCAACGAGGTCAAAGGCGTCAACCGCGTGGTCTACGACGTAACCAGCAAGCCGCCGGGCACGATCGAGTGGGAGTAGTCTTGCCTGGACAAGGTCGAATTACTCGGTCGAAATCTTAAGCTCTGTTGCGCCGACGTAACCGTACACGTCGTACAAGATCGTCAAAATTTCGCTCGCGATGGCCGTGTCGCTGAACTTGTCGACTGGATACGTTTTCCAATAATTAGGAGCGCGCCCAGGATCGGCGTATCCGAAACTTCGCAGCCGAGAGACACGTTCGGGCGTAAGTACGGTCGCCAGTGCTGCCCAGCTTTCAGCCGATTGAGCTTCGCAATAGATGGCAGGTGGAGTTTCAGGTGCGCATTGGACATAGCCGATGCCGGCGTTGAAAATGACGTAAACGCGCCGCGCGGCATTGATCCGCAAACGTTGGATTTCGGCGGTTGCGTTCGCGCCATAGAGAGAGATGAGTTCTGCGGACGAGGCGGCCATCTGGGGAGACTTGGCTGTCGGCGTGTAGGAACAGGTGCGCACCGCTGTTGCCCGCATCGACGATGCGTCATTCACAATTCCGGCGAGGTTTTGCGAAGGGCCATTGCGGGGAGGACAAGGTATGTCCGCGACCCAGGTGGTTTCGATCTCCAAGCCCGTGGCGTCCGCGGAATAAACCTCGTTTAGCGTTCGGAGGATTTGCTCGGCGACGCGCGCTGACGGCATGTCTGCCGGAAATATCTGCACATAGTTCCCAAAACTAGGATCAAGAGCCCAGCCCAGTGCTGTGAGACGGTTCATTCGGTCTCCGACCAGCACGTTCCGAAGCGAGGGCTGCATCGACATGCCGGCCGCTTCGCAGCGCAACTGGCGATCCGGCAGTCGCCGGCATTGGATGTACTTATTGCCGTCCCAAAACGTCGCGTAGCCGACACGGCCGGACCGAACCAGCGTTGTGATGTTCTGCAACGCATCCTCGACCCGCGAGCCGGCCGCTTGCGCAACGCGGGAGCTTGCACCCCAGCACGTTCCAAAAATCGTTGCGACAAGGACGGCATGTCTTAGTGCGCGTCCAAAAACCCACATTTGACACCCCCGACGTCTCATTGATCACTCGCCCTAGCACGAGGAACATAACAAGAACTTATCGCAAAAAGGATGTCAATTTAAAGTTGTCTGAGCGGCTAAGTGGCAGCACGCTCTGGCTTTTGCCGATACAGGTAATCCATGCCCGTCACCATCTACGGCATCAAGAACTGCGACACGATGAAGAAGGCGCGCGCTTGGCTCGACAGTCGCGGGGTCGCTTACGTCTTCCATGACTATAAGGCCGCGGGCATCGAGCGCGCCAAGCTTGAGGGCTGGGCCAAAAAGGCCGGCTGGGAAGCGCTGCTCAATCGCGCCGGCACGACGTTCAAGAAGCTTCCGGACATGGACAAAGACGGCGTCACCGAAAAGAAGGCGGTCGCGCTGATGTTGGCGCAGCCGTCGATGATCAAGCGGCCGGTGCTCGAGCTTGGCGGCGGCGAGCTGCTGGTCGGCTTCAAGCCGGAAGCATACGCCGCGTCATTCAGTTGACCGCGGCTTTGCGTTTCGGTTCGGCTGGCGTCTCTGCGGCGATCTTGTCCCGCAGGTCCTTCAGGATGTTGCCCGCCAGCTCTGACGCCGGGACCGGGCGCCCGAAGTAGAAGCCCTGCACCTGGTCGGCGTCGGCGTCGTAGAGGAAATCGACCTGGTTCGCGGTCTCGACGCCCTCGACGGTGACCCGCATGCGCAGCTCCCGACCAAGCGCGATGATGGACTTGACCACCGTCTCCACGTCGCGGCCAGATTTCTCGAAGCCTTGCATGAAGCTGCGGTCGATCTTGATCTTGTCGAAAGGGAATTTCCACAGATAGCTCAGGCTCGAATAGCCGGTGCCGAAATCGTCCATCACGATCGAGGCGCCGAGCGCCTTGAGTTCGCGCAGCTGCGCCATGGTGTGTTCGTTGTTGCCGAGCAGAAGCGCCTCGGTGATCTCGAGCTCGAGCCGATGCGCCCCTAGCCCTGAATCCTTGAGCGCGGCGGCGACGGACTCGACGATCGTCCCACTTTCGAACTGCGTTGGCGACAGGTTGACCGCGACCGACAACTCGCCCGGCCATGTGGCAGCCGTTCGGCATGCCTCGTGCAGCACCCACGCGCCCACTTTGTCGATCAGCCGCATTTCTTCGGCGACGGGAATGAACGTCGCCGGCTGGATCAAGGAGCCGTCGGGTTGCGGCAGGCGTATCAGCGCCTCGAAGCCGACCAAGCGCTTGCCGTTGATTTCGTATACCGGTTGATAGTGCAGGACGAAGGAATCGTTTACGATGGCGTTGCGGATGGCTTTTTCGAGCTTGACGCGGGTTTGCAGCGATTCATCCATCTCCGGCGTGAACACGCGGATGCAATTGCGCCCGGCGGCCTTGCCGCTATAGAGCGCAATGTCGGCGCTCTTGAGCAGGCGTTCGGCGGTTTTGCCATCGCCCGGCGCGATTGCGATCCCGACGGTAAGATTGGTTTTGATTTCCTGTTCCTGGAAATACATCGGCTCACTCAGGATTGCGACGATCCGGCGCGCGAATGCCTCGGCCTGCTCTTTGCCAGTCACTCCAGTCTGAATGACGACGAATTCGTCGCCGCCGAGCCGGGCCACGAAGTCTTCGATCCGCGTCAATGCGGTCAAGCGTCGGCCGACCGTTTCGAGCAGGAAGTCGCCGCCATCGTGACCGAGCGAGTCGTTGACTTCCTTGAAATGATCGATGTCGATGAAGTGCACGGCAACAAGGCTCTCGGCAACGGGGAGCACCGCGAGTGCGCTTTCGAGCCTTTCGTTCAAACGGGCGCGGTTGGCGAGGCCGGTCAGGGGATCGTGATGCGCGAGAAATTGGATGCGGCGGTCGGCCTGCTGCTTCTCCTTCGTGCGAGAATACCAGGCCGCCGCCGGAACGGCGAAGGCGGTCCCGGTCAGCAAGCAGAGTGAAATCGCGGCTATCAAGCCGTCGCGATAAAAGTTGTTGCGCTGCGCCGTCTGGTCCAAGAAAGCAGCCACGATCGCGACCGGATGTCCGCCAACCAACACCGGAACGTAAGCTTCGGCAAAATGTTCGGGCTCAGTCGGCGCCGAGCCCTCTTTAATGTTGACGACCGGCGTGCCGAGCTGACCGGCACGCGCAGCTTCGGAGTTGAATTCCGAAAGATCGACAAGCGCAATCCGCTCATGATCTGACACCAACTGCGAATACCCTTCTCGATTGAAAATCAGATAGCGATAAACCTGCCCCGCTTTGCGCGTTGCGTCGAAGAACGCGAGGCTGGCGGTTGACGGTTGCTCGCCGTTGGCGATCTGCTCGAGGTCGGTCACGTTGGCGGCGATGAAACCAGCCCAGTCGCGCGCGTTGGATGTGGCGTCAGCATCGAGCAGATGATTGGCGGTGACCTTCACGATAGTCCAGGTTCCGCCGGCGAGAATCGCAAGTACCACGGCGATGATTCCAATAGCGCGCCGGAATGAGATGTCTACGAGGTATGCCATTGCTAATCCTTGGGCGCCTCCGCCCGGGCTTTGTCGATCTCGGCTGCGCGAACATTGGCAAGGTTGGCTTCCGTCAGATTAAGAAGTTCGCGGTTATGGACGCTTGCGCGCGCCCATTCCTGAATGATCGATTTGAACGCAAGGTTTGCGGTTGCCTGGTCCTGTGGTGACGGAACGACGATAGCGCGCCGCGGATCCGCTTTGAGTTCATCGATAACTTTCTTGCCAATCGTCTCGTACGCCTCGCTGAAGCGGGTGGCGGACCATTCACCACTGTATTTGCGGATCAGGGCTTTTGCGGTTTCCGGCAGCCGGTCAAACACCTTTCGATTCATCACCAGAGCAAGCGGCGCGACGCTGGTTCCGAGAAGATAGTGATTGTTTGTGAGCCGTCCGATGCCGACATCGAACAGTTGGGCCAACGGCACCGTGGCGCCATCGAGGGCGCCGCTGCTGAGCGCTGGCGTGGTTTCGTTGAATGCAAGAACAACCGGTAGTGCGCCCAGTTTCGCCAACGCGATGGCTTCGGTCGGATTATTGGTTCGAATTTTTTGATCTTTGAGATCGACGAGAGATCGGGTCGGCTTGCGGCTATTGATCGTCTCGGGAGCGGTGGTATAGGCACCAATGACGAAAAAGTCCTGATATCCAGCGAGGGCATTTGCAGCCACGAGGCGGGTATAGGTCAGAGATGCTTCCCTAGCGTCGCGAAACAGGCCCGGTAGCTCGACGACGTTATCCGGAAATCGTTCGGGATTTTGTCCTGGAACGATGAATGCAATGTCGGCCGTGCCATCGAGGACTTGCCGCGGAAGCTCACTCTGCACCTTGCCGAGCGCGCCGCTGAGATAGACCTTAATCGTGAGCAAGCCGCCAGCATCTTCGTTGATCGCGTCCACGAACGGCTTCACGGCGGTCAAGTAGGCGACGGAGCGATCGGACGTGAAGAATGAAAGTTTAAGCGTGATGGGGTCCGCGTTCGCGATGAGCGGGACCATGAACACGCCGACAGCGCCGAGACGACCGAGTGCTTTAAGCATGTCTACTCCTATTCTGCCTTGCGCAGCTTTACGATCGCGGCTTCGGCCAGGTTGAGAAGCTCTTTGTTGTGCGCGCTTCGTGCAGCCCATTCCGCGATGACACTTGCAAAAGCACTGTGGGCGACTTCGAGGTCCTGCTGCGACGGAAAGACCAAAGTGCGGCCGGGATCGGATCTCAGCTGCTCCATTACTTGTTCGTCGGAGACGAGAAAGATGTCATTGAACCGCTTGGCCGCCCATTCTCCGCTGTATTTGCGGATGATGTCCTGCGCTGCCGCCGGCAGGGCCTCGAAGCGCTTTCGATTCATAAGAAGCGCGAGCGGCGCTCCGTTGGTGCCGAGGAAAAAGTGATGGGTGGCGACGCGAATGATGCCGTAGTCAGACAACGCGGTTTTCGATACCTCGGCGGCGTCGATATTGCCGCTGCTGAGGGCGTTTGCGATTTGATTGATCGGCATTTGGACCGGTATCGCGCCGAGCTTTTCGAGTGCGGTGGCCTCGCTTGGATTGTTGACGCGGATTCTCTTGTTTTTGAGATCGTCGATAGACTGGATCGAAACCCGGCCATGGATGGTTGCAGGCTCTGGGACGTAGGCTCCGATGACAAAAAAATTCTTGTAACCCTTCAGAGCATTGGCTGCGATGAGTTGGGTATAAGTAAAGGTTGCCTCGCGCATATCGCGAAACAGACCGGGCAATTCAACGATTGTGTTGTCGGGAAACGCGTCCGGCGTATATCCCGGAGCGACGAAGGCAATATCCGCGGTGCCGTCGAGCACGAATTGTGGCTGGTGAGCGATATCCTTGCCGAGGACGCCGCTGAAACTGACCTCGATTTTAACCAGGCCTTTTGCCTCGGCGTTGACGGCATCAACGAATGGCTTGACCGCGCCGAGATAGCTCACTGAGCGGTCGGAGCTGAAGAACGACAGTTTCAAGCTGATCGGTTCTGCCGCGGCGATGGCAGGCAGCAAGGCAAGCGCAATGACGAGATGACGCAGAACTCCGACGCGCATTATTTTATTCCTTCAGTCCGGCTCGCGGGGCAAGCGCACGTCGCGACCGTGCGTAGATCGTTAAAATGCAAAGCTTTCGGTTTGCTTGCGGCGTTGGCGACAAGTCGCGCCATCGCCTCCGTATCTGTCCTTAGGAAAATTACGGAGTCTCGGTATCGGTGTAGGACAATGGTAGGCGGCTCGCGTTTCTTCCTGCCGAACGAGTTCGTTTATACCGTCAGCACAGCGGCTTGATTTTGTTGCCGATTGCGGCCACATGGCTCACCATGAACAAGCCGCTTGCCGCCGTTGATTCGGTTCCATTGTCGTCTTTGGCGGCGGAAGTGGAACGGCGGCGCACGTTCGCCATCATTTCGCACCCGGACGCCGGCAAGACGACGCTCACCGAGAAGCTGCTGCTGTTCGGCGGCGCCATCAACCTCGCCGGTCAGGTCAAGGCCAAGCGCGACCGGCGCTCGACCCGTTCGGACTGGATGGCGATCGAGCGCGAGCGCGGCATTTCGGTCGTTACGTCGGTGATGACCTTCGACTATGACGGGCGGGTCTTCAATCTGCTCGACACACCGGGCCACGAGGACTTTTCCGAGGACACCTACCGCACGCTGACCGCGGTCGATAGCGCCGTTATGGTGATCGATGCCGCCAAGGGCATCGAGGCGCGCACCCGCAAGCTGTTCGAGGTGTGCCGGCTGCGCGACATCCCCATTATCACCTTCATCAACAAGATGGACCGCGAAAGCCGCGATCCGTTCGAACTGCTCGACGAGATCGAAAAGACGCTGGCGCTCGACACTGCGCCCATGACCTGGCCGATCGGCCGCGGTCGCGACTTCGCCGGCACCTATGATATCTCGACCGGCGAGATGCGGCTGTTGAGCGACGACGGCAAGACGGTGGCGCCGCAGCCGCTCGACCTCACCGCGCTCGCTGCAAAAAATTCGATGCTCGACGCCGCCGCGATCAACGAGGAGCTGGCGCTGGTGAAAGATGCCTGCCGCCGCTTCGATTTTGCCTCGTTCCGCGAAGGCCACCTGACGCCGGTGTTCTTCGGTTCCGCACTGAAGAATTTCGGCGTCAAGGACCTGCTCGACGCGCTCGCGTCCTTTGCGCCGCCGCCGCGCGCGCAGACCTCGAATACGCGGCAGGTCGACGCCCATGAAAATGCGATGACGGCATTCGTCTTCAAGATCCAGGCCAACATGGATCCCAATCACCGCGACCGCATCGCCTTCGCGCGGCTGTGCTCGGGCAAGCTGCGGCGGGGTATGAAGGCGACGCTGACGCGCACCGACAAGCCGATGACACTGTCGGCGCCGCAATTCTTCTTCGCGCAGGACCGGTCGGTGGCGGACGAGGCCTATGCCGGCGACGTCGTCGGCATCCCCAATCACGGCACCCTGCGGATCGGCGACACGCTGACCGAAGGGGAGCACATTTCCTTTCTCGGCGTGCCGAATTTTGCCCCGGAAATCTTGCGCCGAGTGAAGCTCGGCGATCCGATGAAGGCGAAGAAGCTCAAGGAGGCGCTACAGCAGATGGCGGAGGAAGGCGTCGTGCAGGTGTTCCGTCCGCTCGACGGCGCGCCGGCGCTGGTCGGTGTCGTCGGGCCGCTGCAGCTCGATGTGCTCAAGGTACGCCTGAAGGAAGAGTACGGGCTCGAGATCGACTTCGAGACGCCGGAATTCCAGCTGGCGCGCTGGGTTTCGTCGGACGACCGCAAGAAGATCGACGACTTCGTGCAGACCAATTATTCAAGCGTCGCCGAAGATCTCGACGGCGACCGCGTCTTCATGGCGCGCAACCAGTTCATCCTCGACTACACCAGCGAGCGCGCGCCCGGCCTTGTGTTCAAGGACATCAAGGACGTGAAAGAGCGCGCCGGCGCTTAAGCGTCGTCAGTTGATCTTGATGTTCGCCGCCTTGATCACGGGCGACCAGCGGGCAATCTCGCCATCGATCAGCGCACGGAATTGCTCCGGGCTTGAGCCAACCGGTTCCATCAGTTGGGCGGCGAGCTTCTCGCGCACCGCCGGCGCCTTGATGATGGCGACCACATCGCTGTTGATCTTGTCGACGATCGCCTTCGGCGTGCCGCCCGGTGCGATCAGCCCGTTCCAGGCGTCCGCTTCGACGTCTATCCCGCTTTCCTTCAGCGTCGGGACGTCCGGCAGATAACGCGAACGTTCCGCCGTCGACACCGCCAGCAGCTTCACCGCGCCGGATTTCGCCTGCGGCAATACTGAGATTGCCGGCAGGCAGGCCATCTGTGCGTCGCCGCGGATTACCGCCATGATGGCGTTGGGCGAACTGGGGTAGGGGACGTGCACCAGTGTGGTGGCAGCCTTCAGTGCAATCGCTTCCATTGCAAGGTGCGACAGCGAGCCGTTTCCGATCGAGCTGAAATTGTACTTGCCCGGATTGGCCTTGATGAGCGCAATCAGCGCCGGGACCGTGTCGACGTTGAGCGCCGGATTGACCGCGAGCGCGCTCGGCTGGGTGACGAGCTGCGTGATCGGGACGATGTCCTTGCGCGGGTCGTAGGGCAGGTTGGCAAACAGCAGCGTATTGATGGCGAGCGGGCCGCCGATGCTGACGCCGATGGTTGCGCCGTCGGGCGCGGCCTTGGCAACCGCATCGGTGCCGAGGTTGCCGCTGGCGCCCGGCTTGTTCTCGACCAGGAAAACGCTGGCCGGGTATTTCTGCGCCAGTTGGTCGGCGACCAGCCGCGCCACGATGTCGGGCGTCGAGCCGGCGCCGAACGGCACGATGATGCGGACGGTCTTGGCCGGCCACTCCTGCGCCAGAGCGGGCGTGAGGCCGCAAAGTAACAGCGTAAATATCAGCGCAGAACGCTTGAACATCGGGCTCTCTCCGGGCTGCTCACCGCCGCTTGCATTGGCCGCGGCTATCCTCTACTGCGGCATTCGTTGCACGCAACAACTTTGTGCAGGCGTGACATGGGTCTTGGTCTTCTCGTTCTCGGATTGGCGCTGTTCCTCGGCGCCCATATCTTCGTCACCTTCCGCGATGACCGCGCGAAAATGATCGCGCGTCTTGGGCTGACGGGCTACCGCGCGCTGTTCGCGCTGAACACGCTGATCGGGCTTGCGCTGATCGTTTGGGGCTACGCCAACTACCGCGCCCACGGCTGGGTGCAGATCTGGTCGCCGCCCGCCTTCATGCGGCACATCACCGTCGGCCTCATGCTGTTCTCGGTGATCTTTGTGACCGCAGCTTTCATCCCGAGCCACATCAAGGCGAAGCTCAAGCATCCGATGCTGGCCGGCGTAAAGACCTGGGCCTTGGCGCATTTGCTGTCGAACGGCGATCTCGGCTCGATCCTGCTGTTCGGTTCGTTCCTGGCATGGGGCGTCTATGCCCGCATCGCCGCCAAGCAGCGCGGCGATGTCGGTATGGGCGCCGCGCCGGCTGGCTGGACCAACGACGTCATCGTCGTGGCGCTCGGCGTCGTCATTTATCTCGCGCTCGGTTACGTCTTCCATCCGGTCGTCATCGGCGTGCCGGTGTTCGGGAGGTAGTCCGTGTCGGCGCAGAGCGACATCGCACGGCTTGCCGCACCGGACATCATGGCGCGCAAGGGCGGCGCGCCGATCGTCTGTCTCACATCTTACCACGCGCACACCGCGCGCATTCTCGACCAGCATTGTGACGTGATCCTGGTCGGCGACTCGCTCGGCATGGTGATGCACGGGCTGGAGACGACCGTCCCAGTCACGCTCGACATGATGATCCTGCAGGGCCATGCCGTGATGCGCGGCTCCAAGCGCGCGCTGGTCGTCGTCGACATGCCCTTCGGCAGCTACGAGGCTTCGAAGGAGCAGGCCTTCATGAACGCGGCACGCGTGCTCAAGGAGACCGGCTGCGGCGCCATCAAGATGGAAGGCGGCAAGCGTATGGCCGAGACCATCGCGTTCCTCGTCGAGCGCGGCGTGCCGGTGATGGGCCATGTAGGCTTGACGCCACAGTCGATCAACGTCATCGGGTCGTTCCGCGCGCAGGGCCGCGAAGAAAGCGGCTGGGGCCGCTTCGAGGAAGACGCACTCGCTGTCGCCGAGGCCGGCGCGTTCGCAATGGTGATCGAGGCGGTCGCCGAGCCGCTGGCGCGCAAGCTCACCGAGACGGTCCGCATCCCGACCATCGGCATCGGCGCGAGCCCCGCCTGCGACGGCCAGGTGCTGGTGCTGGAGGACATGCTGGGCCTGTCGCCGCGCGTGCCGAAGTTCGTCAAGCGCTATGGCGACCTTGGCCCCGGCATCGAAAAGGCAGTGGCCGATTATGCCGCCGAGGTGCGCGCCCGAACCTTCCCCGGGCCGGCGCATGTCTATGCGATGAAAAAGCGTTAGATTGGCGCATGATCCGATCCGAAAACCGGGGCCAACTTTTCGGGGATCATGTGCTTAAATCCCTGAAATATTAACGGTTGTCGGCGCAAGCTTTGCCTTGCCTGCGCCACATGGCTAGGTTACGCGCGCCCGATTAGGCAGGGTGGGGTGGAGCAATTTCGTGGCCGACATCTTTCATGAAGTCGACGAAGAAGTCCGGCGAGACCAGCTCAAGAAGCTGTGGGACCGCTACAGCATCTATCTGATCGCGCTCGCGGTGCTGATCGTCGCCGGCATCGGCGGCTGGCGCGGCAATGAATGGTGGCAGGCCAAGAAAGCCGCCGCCGCCGGCTCGCAGTTCGAAGCCGCCGCCACGCTCAGCGATGCGGGCGAGCATCAGGAGGCGCAAGTCGACTTCGAGAAGGCCGCGGTCGACGCGCCGACTGGCTACAGGGTGCTGTCGCGGCTACGTGCCGCCGCCGAGTTCGCGCAAATCAAGCCGGCCGATGGAGTGAAGGCCTATGACGATATCGCCGCCGATGGCTCGGTCGGCCAGACTTTGCAGGATCTTGCCGCGTTGCGCGCCGCGATGCTGCTTGTCGATACTGCGCCGTTCGCTGATTTGCAGAAGCGCCTCGACCCGCTCACCGATCCGACGCGCACGTTCCGCCACACCGCGCGCGAGATGCTCGCGCTCGCGGCCTGGCGCAATCACGACGCGACGGCGGCCCGCCGGTACGTCGACATGATCGCCGCGGACGCCGAGACGCCGCCGGGGACGCGTGCGCGCGTCGAAGTGCTAGCGGCGCTGATCGCGGCCAATGCCAAGAGCTGAGAGCCCGCGAATGCGCCTGCGCCGACTTACTATGCTGGCTGTGCTGGTGGCCGCCGGGCCGCTGCTGGCGGGGTGTGAGAATTTTGATCTGGATAGCCTCGACGTCTTCCATCTCAACGAGAAGAAGAAGCTGCCCGGCGACCGCAAGGAACTGTTCCCGGGCGGCGTGCCGGGCGTGAGCCAGGGCGTGCCGCCGGAATATCTCAAAGGCAATCAGCCGGCGCCGGACGCTGCCGCCGATGCGACGCTGCCGGCTTCCAAGCCGGGCGATGGGGATGCAACTGCCGCCAAGCCTGAGGCGGCAACGGCGTCGGTCGAGCCAGCCCAACCGGTGGAGGCGCCGAAGCCGAAGCCCAAACGCAAGCCGAAACCGCAGACGGCGCAACGCGCTCCGGCGCAAGTCACGATCCGGCCGACCGCGCAGCAGCCAGCCGCAGCGCAGCAGCAACAACCGGCGTGGCCCGCGCCACCGCCGCCACAGCAGCAACAACAGCAGCAATCGCCGTGGCCGGCGACCAATCGGCCGGCGAACAACTCTCCATGGCCCGCACCGCCGGCCCCCGGCACGTTCTCGCGCTGAGCGCTGCGGCGGGCTAAGAGAACATCGCCCGCGATTTGCGGGCGGGATCCCTGCGTATGCATTTCACCATCGCCATTGTCGGCCGGCCGAACGTCGGAAAGTCGACCCTGTTCAACCGGCTGGTTGGGCGGCGCCTGGCGCTTGTCGACGATACGCCGGGAGTAACCCGCGACCGCCGCGAAGGCGAGGGGCGGCTCGGCGATCTCTCCTTCACCGTTGTCGATACCGCCGGGCTCGAGAACGCCGCGCCCGATACGCTTGCCGGCCGCATGCGGGCGCAGACCGAATCCGCCATTGCCGACGCTGACGTGGTCTTTTTCGTCATTGATGGGCGGGCTGGGCTGAACCCCGCCGACCAGAGCTTTGCGGAGCTGGTGCGCAAGTCCGGCAAACCCGCCGTCGTCATTGCCAACAAGGGCGAGGGCACGGCGGCCGAGGCGGGCCGTATCGAAGCCTACGCGCTCGGTCTCGGCGAGCCGGTGGCGATCTCGGCCGAGCACAATGAAGGCATGGCTGACCTCTACGACTCGCTGCGCGCGGCCGCGCCCGAGCTGACCGTCAAGCCGGCCGAAAGCGAGGAAGCGGAGGACGAAGAGCGCGATCATCCGATCCGCGTCGCGATTGTCGGGCGCCCGAATGCCGGCAAGTCGACGCTGATCAACCGGCTGATCGGCGAGGAACGTCTGCTCACCGCGCCGGAGGCCGGCACCACGCGCGACTCGATCGCCGTCGACCTCGACTGGCATGGCCGCAAATTCCAGCTCCACGACACTGCGGGGATGCGCCGCCGCTCGCGCATCGACGAGAAGCTGGAGAAGCTCTCGGTCGGCGACGCGCTCAACGCCATTCGTTTCGCCGAGGTCGTGGTCGTGCTGCTCGACGTCGGCAATGCCTTCGAGGAGCAGGATCAGCGCATTGCCGATCTCGTCGAGCGCGAAGGCCGGGCGCTAGTGATCGTGGTCAATAAATGGGACCTCAAGGAGAAGACCGCCGGCGCGATCGGCAAGTTGCGCGAACAGGCCGACGAGAAGTTGACGCAGGTCAAAGGTGTGCCGGTCGTGGCGGTTTCGGGGCTCACCGGCGAGGGTCTCGACCGGCTGATGCAGGCGATCGTCGATGCCTATGCAATATGGAACAAGCGCGTGCCAACGGCGGCGCTCAATCGCTGGTTCGAAGCGGCGACCGAGCAGAACCCGCCGCCTGCGGTCTCGGGCCGGCGGCTCCGGCTGAACTACATCACGCAGGCAAAAAGCCGGCCGCCGAGTTTCATCGTGTTCTGCACGCGCGCCGACGCGGTGCCCGACGCTTATCTGCGCTACCTGACCAACTCGCTGCGCGAGACCTTCGAACTGCCCGGCACGCCGATCAGGATCACGCTGCGCGAAAAGGCCAATCCATACGAAGGCCGCCGCACCCGGCAACGCTGAATCAATTCATTGCCGTCCCGTAATGTTCCCGACGCTTCGGCGCTGGAACTTGCCTGCAAATTGGGCGTTAGCGCTCGCTACCAGAGGCGCGCCATTGCGGCCCGCTGACTCATTTGGAGGAATTAATGGACAGGAGAATCGCGGGTCTTTTGGGTGGCGTCGCTGCCCTGACGACCTTGGGAGGGGCACAGGCCGCGCCTGAGGTCAATCCGACCGAAGCGCTGCACGCGTCATCCTATTCGGATCTGCTCACGCCGGTCGCTAACGCCTCGGCGCTGCTCAAGGCCGACGACGCGGCCCGCCAGCAAGAGGCCAAGGGCACGCAAGTCGCCCAGGTGGTGATCATCGGCCATCATCACCACCACCATCATCATCATTGGCGCCGCCATCATCGGCACCACCATCATCATCACCATCACAGCATGTACTTCGCGATTCCGCGCGGTAACGGCTGAAGATCGTGAAGTGTCGTAAGCAGGGCCGGGTTTCCCGGTCCTGCTTTCATTTTGACTGACGCCGATCAGCTTTCGCCGCGCACTTTCGCCTTGGCGGCCCGCAAAATGTGGCGATAGGTGCCGTCGAACACCGTATTGGTCGACGACGTCCATTCGGTTTCCTTCGACAACGTGTCGCGGCTGGCGTGGATGCGGCGGCCGCGCATCTCGCGTTCGGCCGCTTCCTCTTCGGTCATCGCCACCAGCTCAAACTGCGGCTCCGCCGGCACGAAAATGAGCTGCATGAATGGCTCGCCGCGGCGGAAAACGTGGACGCGTCCTTCCGGCGGCGCTTTGAACACGACGAACGAGATCATTGGCCACCAGCTGGTGCGCAACAGCGCCGGCACCGCGAGCGGCACGTCGTCATTCGGGTCGGTGTAGAAGCGCGGGTGCGGCTCGGTGCGGACGGCCATGTCGTCGGCAACCTGCAGATCGAGCAGCAGCTGATAGGTGTAATAATTCTCGCCGAAGAGGCGGAACGGCGGCCAGTTGACGCCGATCTCGGGATCGGGACCGAAATCGCCGTCGAGTACAACCTTGCCGTCGCGCTTGGTGACGCGAAGCTCGTTGTCGTACGGGTAGAAGACTTCGATGCCGTACTGGGCGCCCTCGGTGAACGGCATGCAATGCCAGACCTGCTCGTGGGAGCCGTCCTTGCGCGGCTGTGGCGTGCCGCCCCAGCCCGGCATTTCCATTTTGGTCCGGCGCGGCGCCAGTCGCGGTTCGAAGTAGCGATATTTGACGGTGTGCACGAGTGCCCCCGATCTATAGCCCTCTGCAATAGCTCAGAAAACGCAGGCCGAAGCGGAAAAGTTCCATCCGCTCAGGATGGCGGGTGATAGTCGAGAAATTTGCCGAGGCGGAAATCGTAGTATTTTCCGGTTTCGGTGCAGCTTGGCAGGCAAAGCGGCACGATGGCGCGCGCGACCTCTTCGGGGGTTGGCAGGGTCATTGGGTCTTCGCCCGGCATGATGGCGGCGCGCATTTTCGTGCGCGTCGAGCTGGGCGAAAACACGTTGATGCGCACATTCGTGGTCGCGGTCTCATTGGCGTAGGTGCGCGCCATGGTGTCGAGCGCCGCCTTCGAGATCGAATAGGGGCCCCGATAGGCCCGGGGATTGTGCGCCGTGCCGGAGGTGATGAAGACGATGCGCCCGGCCGGGGCCGCCTTCACCAACGAATCCATGGTGCGAAGCAACTGCCAGTTGGCGGTGAGGTTGACTGCCAGGACATCGTCCCACTCCTTCGGTTCGACATGCGGGAGCGGCGATGATGGTCCGCCGATGCCGGCATTGCCGACCAACACATCCAGCCGGCGGTACCGTTCGTTGAGCGCCAGCGCGAGGCGGGCAATGCCTTCGCTGTCCTTCATGTCGAGCGGCACCAAGGTCGCCGAACCGCCCGCCGCCTTGATCTTGTCGTCGAGTTCTTCCAGGCCGCCGACGGTGCGCGCGACCGCGACCACATGGGCGCCGGCTTGTGCCAACTGCAGCGCGACCGCTTCGCCGATGCCGCGCGAGGCGCCGGTGACGAGCGCGATACGGTCGGCGAGGGGCTTGGTCATGGACGGGTCAACTCGGCAGATGGCGTTGGGGCTTATTGCCGAGTTCTGTGCCGACGCGCAACACCGGCGGCGTCGGCGGTATGTGAGGCCCGGAAAGATCGAACTAAGCGGGCGGCCGGAACTCGAGGAATTTCTTGGCGCGGGAGTCGTAGATTTTCCCGGTCTCGGTGCAGTCGGGCAAACACAGCGGCACGATCTGCTCCGCGACCTGCTCGGGCGTCGGCAAGGTGTTTGGGTCGACGTCGGGGAACGCGCCAAGATACATGCGGGTGCGCGTGGGGCCGGGACCAAACAGATTGGCGCGCACATTCGTTGCGGCATTTTCGGCTGCGTACGAGCGGACGATTGCTTCGAGCGCCGCTTTGGAAGCGGCATAGGCTGCCCACTGCGGACGTCCCATGTGCGCCACCGCAGAGGTCAGAAACACCGCGCGACCCGCGGGTGACGCCTGCAGCAGCGGATCCATGCTGCGCAGCAGGTGAAAGTTGGCGGTGAGGTTGACGGCAATCACGTTGTCCCAGAATTTCGGATCGATCTGGACAAGCGGCGTCGGCTGGCCGAGCACGCCGGCATTGCCAACCAGGATATCGAGACGGCCGTGGCGTTCCTTGAGCGTGCGTGCGAGTTTGGCGATACCGTCGCTGTCGGTCACGTCGAGGGGCACGATCGTGCTTTTGCCGCCGGCGGCCTTGATCCTGGCGCCGAGGTCGTCGAGCGCGGCGGCGGTGCGCGCGGCCGTCACGACATGCGCCCCCGCTTGGGCCAATTGCAGAGCGAGCGCGGCGCCGATGCCGTACGACGCGCCAGTCACGAGCGCGATCCGGTCGGAGAGTGGAGATGGCATGAAATGTTACTCGCGGGAGATTGCGAAGTTTTATGCCGGGTTCCGGCGCGCCGTGCAATCCTCGCGGTAGCAAACAGACAGCTCGGCATGAATTGCTGCGCAGCAGCAACTCGAGCCTGCAGCGATTCAATTCAAATGGTGAAAAAGTCTCGCCTGATCAGATTGCTTCCGCGAGCAGCGACAACTGCCGCGGGCTCGCATCCGCGCCGTCGCGGTCGGTGAGGCCGGTCGGGTAATCGCCGGTGAAGCAGTGATCGGTGAATTGCGGGCGTGCCGCATCGCGGCCCTCGAAGCCCATCGCGCGGTAGATGCCGTCGACCGACAGGAAGGCAAGCGAGTCCGCGCCGGTGAACTTGCGCATGCCTTCGAGATCGTAAATGGCGGCGAGCAGCTTGTCGCGCTCGGGCGTATCGATGCCGTAATAGTCGGGGTGCGTGATCGGCGGCGAGGCAATGCGGAAATGCACTTCCTTGGCGCCGGCGTCGCGCATCATCTGCACGATCTTGCGCGACGTGGTGCCGCGCACGATCGAATCGTCGACCAGCACGACACGTTTGCCGGCGACGACCGCGCGGTTTGCCGAGTGCTTGAGCCGAACGCCCTGGTCGCGGATCGACTGTGTCGGCTGGATAAAGGTGCGGCCGACGTAGTGGTTGCGGATGATGCCGAGCTCGTAGGGGATGCCGGATTCCTGGGCAAAGCCGATCGCGGCCGGCACGCCGGAATCTGGCACCGGCACGACCACGTCGGCTATCGCCTTCGCCTCGCGCGCGAGCTGCGCGCCCATCGTCTTGCGCACGTCATAGACGTTGCGGCCGCCGACGACGGAATCGGGGCGGGCGAAATAGATGTATTCGAAGATGCAGGGCCGGGCCTGCATCGGCGGGAAGGGCTTGTGGGTCTGCGCGCCGTCTTCGTCGAAGATGACAACTTCGCCATTCTCGACATCGCGGACGTACTGCGCGCCGATGATGTCGAGTGCGCAGGTCTCGGAGGCGAGGATCGGGCAGCCGTCGAGCTTGCCGATGACCAGCGGGCGAATGCCGAGCGGATCGCGGGCGCCGACCAGCTTCTTGTTGGTCAGGCCGACGAAGGCATAGGCGCCTTCAAGCTGGCGCAGGCCTTCGATGAAGCGATCGACGAAACGATTGCGCCGCGCGCGTGCGACGAGATGCAGGATCACCTCGGTATCGGTGGTCGACTGCATCATGGCGCCTTCGTGCACCAACTGCTTGCGCAACGTGATGCCGTTGGTGAGATTGCCGTTGTGGCCGACGGCGAAGCCGCCGCCTTCGAGTTCGGCGAACAACGGCTGCACGTTGCGCAGGATGGTTTCGCCGGTCGTCGAATAGCGGACGTGGCCTATGGCGGTCGTGCCCGGCAGCCGGTCGATCACTTCGCGGCGGGAGAAATTGTCGCCGACCAGACCGAGCCGCCGTTCGGAGTGAAAACGCTTGCCGTCATAGGAGACGATGCCGGCGGCTTCCTGGCCGCGATGCTGCAAGGCGTGCAGGCCGAGAGCTGTGATGGCGGCGGCGTCGGGATGGCCGAAGATGCCGAAGACGCCACACTCCTCGCGCAGCCGATCGGCATCGAGGTCGAGGTCCGCCTGGGTCGGCTCCTGCATTGCTATCGGCTTTCGCTGGCTAATTGCATGTGCAATGTCGGCAAGTCCGCTCCTAACGCTGGACAGGCGCCGAATCAGGCTCGTCGCCCGGCTTCGGCCGCTTCAACCTCTTCAAGATGGTGCTTTCAGGGTCATCCGGCAACATGCCTTTCAGCCAATCCCCCGTACTCTTAATGAGGACTTTCGATTTGGCGTCGCGCACCCATTCCGGCTGGCTGCGATCGGGCACCAGCCAGTCGAAAAACAGATAGGCCACGACCACGATCAGCAGCCCGCGGCCGAGCCCGAACAGGAAGCCGAGCGTGCGGTCGAGCGCGCCGACGCGGCTGTCGAGCACGAGGTCGGAGACGCGGATGGTCAGGATCGACACGATGAGCAACGTCAGCAGGAAGATGCTGACGACGGTCACCGCGGTCGCGACGGTGTTGCTGGCGAAGTATTGCTGAACGGTCGGCAGCAGCTTGCCGTAGGAATAGAGCGTCACCAGCGCGGCGATGCCCCACGCCGCGATCGACAGCACTTCGCGCATGAACCCACGAATCATCGCGAGGAGGCCGGAGACCAACATCACCAGCAGCAGGATCAGGTCGAGCCAGGTGATCGGCATGCGGTTAGTGCGAGCTCCGCGCAGCGGTCGGCGCGCGCGAATCCAAATAAGGAAGGCCTGCCGAGGTCGCTTCTAAGTGCTTAATATGACGCTCGTTTTCGCTCGTGAACGGCCGCCTGCGCGGCTCCTTTGGCGCCCCGTGTATAGCGGGGTGAGGCGGCCTCGTCACCCGTCTTGTCCACCGCTTTAGGCGGCCAGATTGCGCCGGCCATTGGCGGCGATGTCGGCCACAAGGGCCTCGAGCTTGGCAATCTCGGCCACCTTCAAACCATGCTCGCCGGCTTCGCCGCGCGCCGCCTCCGGCATCACGGCCCGGGCAAAGCCCAGTTTGGCGGCTTCCTTGAGCCGCGCCGGGGTCTGCGCCACCGGGCGGATCGCGCCCGACAGCGACACCTCGCCGAAATAGACCGCATCGGCGGGCAAGGGCGCATGGGCGAGCGAGGACACCAGCGCGGCGGCAGCGGCAAGGTCGGCCGCCGGCTCCTGGATGCGCAGGCCGCCGGCGACATTGAGATACACATCGTGGCCGCCGAGCCGCACACCGCAATGCGCCTCGAGCACGGCGAGCACCATCGACAGCCGGCTGGGGTCCCAGCCGACCACGGCCCGGCGCGGCGTGCCGAGCGAGGACGGCGCAACCAGCGCCTGGATCTCGACCAGCAGCGGCCGCGTGCCCTCGATGCCGGCGAAAACGGCGGTACCCGGCTGGCCAAGGTCGCGTTCCGACAGGAACAGCTCGGATGGATTGGCGATCTGGCGCAGCCCCGAACCGGTCATCTCGAACACGCCGATCTCGTCGGTCGGGCCGAAGCGGTTCTTCACCGCGCGCAAGATGCGGAATTGGTGCGAGCCTTCGCCTTCGAAGGACAGCACGGCGTCGACCATGTGCTCGACCACGCGCGGGCCTGCGATCTGCCCGTCCTTGGTGACGTGGCCAACCAGGATGACGGCGGCGCCGGAGCGCTTGGCGTAGCGGATCAGCGCCTGCGCCGCGCCGCGCACCTGCGTGACGGTGCCGGGGGCGGATTCGACTGTCGAGGTCCACATGGTCTGGATCGAATCGATCACGATCAGCCGCGGCGTCTTGCCCTCGGACAGCGTGGCGATGATGTCCTCGACCGCGGTTTCGGCGGCGAGTTCGACGGCGGCGCTGCCGAGCCCGAGCCGTTCGGCGCGCAGGCGCACCTGGGCGACCGCTTCTTCGCCGGAGATATAGACGGCGCGGTGGCCGGCCCGCGCCAGCGCGGCGGCGGTCTGGATCAGCAGCGTCGACTTGCCGATGCCGGGGTCGCCCGCCATCAGCAGCACCGAGCCGCGCACAAAGCCGCCGCCGGTGACACGGTCGAGTTCGGCGACCCCGCAGGGCAGCCGCGGCGCCTCATGCGCCTCGCCTGATAGCGGCTCGAGCGCGAACAACCGGCCCTTGACGGGCTTGCGGCCGGGACCGGTGGGCGTTTCGCCGCCTTCCTCGGACAGCGAATTCCACTCGCCGCAGGCCTCGCATTTGCCCTGCCAGCGGGAAAAGGCGGCGCCGCAGTTCTGGCAGACGAAGGATGGGCTGCGTTTGGACACGGAAATGGCCCCTGAATCGGTCTTTAGCCACGCTACGGCGGCAAAAAGAACAATACAAGAACATTGTTTAAGAAGATGTGAGCAGCCGAGCTTTTAGCGCCGGTAGACCCGGTGGTAGCGGCGGCCAAGGCCGGTCAGCACCTCGTAGCCAATGGTGCCGGCGGCCTGCGCCACCTCGTCGACGGTGAGGTCGTCGCCGACAAGTGTCACCAGATCGCCGCGGCGCGCGCCGGCGTCGGGCAGGTCGGTGATGTCGATCGCCATCAGATCCATGGAGACGCGGCCGGCAATCGGGCAGCGCTTGCCGGCGACAATCGCATTGCCGCCGGGGCGCTCGTCGGCCGAGCTTGCGGCACGCAAGTAGCCGTCGGCGTAGCCGACCGCGACGACGGCGAGGCGGGTTGCGCGCTTCGTCGTCCACGCGGCGTCATAGCCGATGGTTTCGCCGCGCCTCACGTTGCGCACCTGCACGACACGGGCGCGCAATTCGATCACGGGGCGCATCGGATTGGCGCGGCCGGGCGTCGGGTTGACGCCGTAGAGCGCAACACCGGGCCGCACCATGTCGCAATGCGCCGCGGCGTCGAGAAATATCCCGGACGAATTGGCGAGCGAGGACGAGATGCCGCGATAGAGCAGGCGCACTTCGCGGAACAGCTTGATCTGCCGCTCGTTGAGCGGATGCTCAGGCAGTTCGGCGCAGGCGAGATGGCTCATCAGCAACGTGATGCCGTGGTTCTCGCTGCGGATGCGCGGCGCCAGTGCGGCCGCCTCGTTAGCGGTGATGCCAAGCCGGTTCATGCCGGTGTCGACATGCAACGCCGCGCCGCCGCGCCATTGCTGCGCGGTGCAGAACGCGTCCCACTCGGCAAGCTCGACCAGGCTGTTGATCACAGGCCGCGCGTTAGTGTCGGCGAAGGCCGCCGCTGTGCCCGGGGCGAGACCGTTGAGCACGTAGATCGCCTGTTGCGGCGCTGCGCTGCGCGCACGGCGCGCCTCGGCGAGATCGGCGACGAAGAAGGATTTGCAGCCGGCTTTGGCGAGCGCCGCGACGACCTGCTCGATGCCGCAGCCGTAGGCGTCGGCTTTCACGACCGCGCCCGCTTCGGATGGCGTCACGCGGCGGCCGAGCGCGCGCCAATTGGCTTCGATCGACGACAGATCGACCGTGAGGATGCCGCCGGCCTCGGATTCCGGCGGCCCGGCGGTGACGGCATCGTCGGGCGGGGGCACCTCGTTGGGCGTGATCTCGAGCATGGCCATGGGGCAAGTTTCTAACCGCCTCGGCGCGCGCCGTCTATGCAATCGGCCTTGTTCGCGGATGGTACCGTTCCGGCCGACCTTTGCCAGTCTCAAGCCTGTGACGAATAGCCGCCGTCAACTGCGATGGTCGCGCCGGTGATGAAATCGGAGCCCGCTCCGGCGAGGAAAGCCGCGACGCCGGCGAAGTCGCGCGGATCGCCCCAGCGCTGCGCCGGCGTTCGCGCCAGCACGCGTTCGTTGAGGCCCTCGACTTGCTGGCGCGCGCCGCGCGTCAGATCGGTGTCGATCCAGCCGGGCAGGATGGCGTTGACCTGGATGTTGTCCTTGGCCCAGGCGATGGCGAGCGACTTGGTGAGCTGCACGATCGCGCCCTTGCTCGCGGCGTAGGGCGCGGCGTAGGCGGCGCCGAACACCGACATCATCGAGCCGATGTTGATGATCTTGCCGCCGCCGCCGCGGACAAAATGCGGATAGGCGGCCTGGCAGCAGTAGAACGCGCCGCTGAGATTGGTCTCGACCACGAGGTGCCATTCCTCGGCGCTCAATTTCTCCGGTTGCTTGCGGACGGTGGTGCCGGCGTTGTTGACGAGGATGTCGAGACGGCCGAAGCGCTCGGCGGCGGCGCGCACGGCGTCATGACAGGATTTCTCGGTGCGCACGTCGAGCGCGATGAACGCGGCTCTGGCGCCTTGCGCCTTCAGCTCGCCGATTGCGGCATCGGCTTTCTTACTGTCGCGCGCGCCGATGGCGATCGATGCGCCGGCCGCCGCGAGTCCCTTGGCCATGCCGAGGCCGATGCCGCCATTGTCGCCGGTGACGAGCGCGACCTTGCCGCTGAGATCGAAGAGGTTTGCCACGACGACGCTCCCTGGAGCCGCGCCGATTAAGGGCGCGGCTCCTGGAGGCCGTCAAGCGGCGTCGTTCAGGCGGCGGCGAACGCGTGGGCCGGCACGGCGCGGCGGCGCAGCGCGAAGATGCCGAGGCCGGCAAGCCCGGCGAGCATCATTGGCCAGGCCGGCGGCAGCGGCGTCGCTGCGGGCCCGGGTCCGAAGATCTTCGCCTCGCTCAAAAACACCCAGAAGTTGGTGCGGTCGAGCGTCACGACGATGTCGCTCGCGATCAACGCAAGGCCGGTAATGTCGATCATTTCTGGCGCGCTCAGGCCGGCCCACGCCGGATCGCTGTGCGAGACGCCGTTTATGATCACCGGTCCGGGCGCGCTGACGCCGCTGATCGGCGAGTTGTCGACGTAGAGCTTCACCTCGCTGATGGCCTGTAGCGAGCCGAGGTGGAAGGTAATGGTCGGCGATTCGAGCCAGCCGACATAAGCGCCAAAGCCGTCGCCGCCGAAGAACGACTGCGTCGGGACGATGCCGTCGGTCAGCTTGCCGGTGCCGCCGCTCAGGTGCGAGCCGGCGAGGCCGTCGACGGTGCAATTACCGGCGACGCAGTTGCTGTAGTTCTGGTCCCAGTAATTGAAGTCGCCTCCACCCGCCGTGCCATCGCCGTTCGGCATGTCGTAGCTCGTAACTGTCAGCAGCGTCTTCGCGCCAGCTGGGCCCGCCGCTGCAACGAGTGCCGCAACCAGAACGGCCTGTGCGACGCACCGCAGAATCGAATCTTTGCGCTTCATGACTCCCCCTCGTGTGTGAGATGAGGGCGTAGAGTCACGCAACTCGCGGATGATGCGGAGGTAGTCAGCGCCGCGTTAGTGCTAATCGTTCCGCGATCGTGGTATTCGCTTAATTTTACGTAAGCGTTCGCACGGTGAGGTAACCGGCAACGGCGCTACATCTGCTCGGGAAGGCGCTCGGCGCGTGCGAGCGAGGAGAAGCGCGTCACCGCGCCCTCGAATTGCAGCTCGACCGTGCCGGTCGGCCCATGACGCTGCTTGCCGATGATGACTTCGGCCTTGCCGTGCACCTTCTCGCCTTCGGCGAGCCATTCGGCGAATTTCTCGCGATTGTTTTCCAGCGGCTTGCGCATCTGGTGGTAATATTCCTCGCGGAACACGAACATCACGACGTCGGCGTCCTGCTCGATCGAGCCTGACTCGCGAAGATCGGAAAGCTGCGGACGCTTGTCGTCGCGGCTTTCGACCTGACGCGAGAGTTGCGACAGCGCCAGGATCGGCACGTTTAGTTCTTTGGCGAGCGCTTTGAGCTTGGTGGTGATCTCGGTGATTTCCTGTACGCGGTTGTCCTGGCTGCGGCGGGTCGAGCCGGACAGCAGTTGCAGGTAGTCGATGATCAGCAGGTCGAGCCCGCGCTGGCGCTTGAGGCGACGTGCCCGCGCCGCAAGCTGCGCGACCGACAGGCCGCCGGTCTCGTCGACATAGAACTTCAGATTCTGCAATTCGACGGAATAGTCCTTGATGCGCTCGAAGTCGGCTTCGCTGATGCCACCGCGGCGGATCTGGTTCGAGGGAATGCCGGTCTGCTCGGAGATGATGCGGGTCGCGAGCTGTTCGGCCGACATTTCCAGCGAGAAGAAGCCGACAATGCCGCCGTTGGTGGTGACGGTGTGGCCGTCGGCCCGTACGTCGCCCTGCCAAGCCTTGGCGATGTTGTAGCCGATATTGGTCGCCAGCGCGGATTTGCCCATGCCCGGGCGGCCGGCGAGGATGATGAGGTCAGATGGCTGCAAGCCGCCCATCATGCGGTCGAGGTCGTCGAGGCCGGTGGCGAGACCGGAGAGCTTGCCGTCACGCTGGAAGGCATGCGCCGCCATGTCGATCGCGGTGGTCAGAGAACGCGAGAAAAGCTGGAAGCCGCCGTCGTAGCGGCCGCTTTCGGCCAGTTCGTAGAGCTTGCGTTCGGCGTCCTCGATCTGGTTGCGCGGGGAAAAATCGACAGGCGCGTCATAGGCGACGTTGACCATGTCCTCGCCGACCAGAATCAGCGCGCGGCGGATCGAGAGGTCGTAGATGGTATGGCCGTAGTCATCGGCGTTGATAATGGTGGTGGCTTCGGCGGCCAGCCGCGCAAGATATTGACCAAGCGTCATGCCGCCGATGTCGGCGGTCGCATCGAGGAAGGTCTTCAACGTGACAGGCGTGGCTACCTTGCCCGCCCGGATCAGGTCGCGCGACAACTGATAGATCTTCTGGTGGATCGGCTCGAAGAAATGTTCCGGGTTGAGGAAATCCGAAACCCGGTAGAGCGCCTCGTTATTGACCAGGATCGCGCCCAATAGCGCCTGTTCCGCCTCGATATTGTGCGGAGCGGAACGATAGAGTGGAGCAGGTTCGTCGGCCTGCTTGCGAGCGGTCGAATCAGCGAGTGCCATGGATGGTCGTGCTTACCCGGGAATTGTGGCATAGCACGCACGTTCGCGATGTCAGTGTCGCGCCCGCGCTTGCGCACACAATCCACACTGAATCACATGAGTCGATTCAGCGGTGGAAATGCCGGTTTTTTCTTGACGCTTGCTGCCTTCGCGTGGCGGTTCGCCCGCGCTACTCGCCGGCGAGCCGCAGCGGCGGATGGGTCTTGCCTTCGACCCCGCGCAGGCGCTGCTCTTCGCGCGTAATGTAGTCGCGGGTGATCGGCACCACGCCTTGCCGCTTGGTGAGCTGGATCTGGAACACCATCATGTCCTGCTCGCGAAACGACATTTCCGAGGCCGCCAGGTAGAATTCCCACATCCGGACAAAGCGCTGGTCGTAAATGCGCTCGACCTCCTCGCGGTGGGCGAGGAAGCGCTCACGCCAGTGCCTCAGCGTCTCGGCATAGTGCAGGCGCAGAACCTCGATGTCGGTGACGAGCAGCCCGGAATTCTCGATCCGCCGCAGCACTTCCGACAGCGAAGGGATGTAGCCGCCGGGGAAAATATATTTGGCGATCCATGGGTTGGTGACGCCGGGGCCTTCCGAACGGCCGATCGAGTGCAGCACCATGACGCCGTCATCCGCCAGGAGCTGCGCGCTCCTGTGGAAGAACGTCTCGTAATGATTGACGCCGACGTGCTCGAACATGCCGACCGAAACGATGCGGTCGAACGGGCCTTCGATGTCGCGGTAATCGATGAGCTCAAAGCGCGTCTTGTCGGTGATGCCCTTTTCCGCCGCGCGGCCATTGGCGACAGCGTGCTGCTCTTCCGAGAGCGTGATGCCGGTGACGTCGCCGCCGGTATTTTCCGCGAGGTAAAGCCCGAGCCCACCCCAGCCGCAGCCGACGTCGAGCAGGCGCTTGCCGGGTTGCATCAGCAGCTTGGCGGCGAGGTGGCGCTTCTTGGCGAGTTGGGCGTCGTCGAGAGATTGTTCCGGGTATTCGAAATAGGCGCAGCTGTATTGCCGGTCGGCGTCGAGGAACAGCGCGTAGAGGCGGCCGTCGAGGTCGTAATGGTGCGCGACGTTTTCGCGTGCGCGCCGCCGCGGATTGAACTGCTGCAGCCGGCGGTAGAGGTAGCGGATGATCCACTGCGGTCGCGCCCAGTACGGAATATCGGAATGCTGGCCGAGCGCGATGGCGAGGACGTCGGCGATGGTGCCTTCCTCGACCACGAACGTACCGTTCATGTAGGATTCGCCGAACTTCAGTTCAGGGTCGAGAAGGATGCCCCATTCGGCCGAGCGGGTAGCGAAGCGTATCGCCACCGGCTTTCCGGTGCCGTCGCCAAACGTAAAGCTCGTGCCACGGGAGGTGGTGACCCGGAACGTCCCGCGCCGCACGAAGGTCTTGAGCAAAAACCGAAGCAACCAGTCCATCGGCCGCCGCCCGAACACGCTGTGACAAAATATATTGCCCTGGACCTAGGTATTTAATCAAACTTCCTGCGCCTGGGCAATGGCGCTTTGCCGAAATCCCGGCGGGTGGCGGGCAAATTGGATCGGGGTCACAATCTGGCGATAATGCGCTATCAAGAATCCAGATTCGTTGGGCCTGGGGCGCGCAAAGGGCTATCGGCAAATGGTCGGTTTTTATCGGTACATCCTGCTTGCTGGGGGCGTGGCCGCCGCCGCCCTGGGTGGGCAGGCGCTCGCGCAGGAGAATCTGGATGCCGGCAAGAGCCCGGCGCAGCTTTATGCCTCGGACTGCGCCATCTGCCACAAGTCAGCGCAGGGGCTGAGCAAGGGCGCCGGTATCTTCGGGTTGTCGAGCTTCCTGCGGCAGCACTACACGTCCAGCCGGGAGTCGGCCTCGGCGATCGCCGCCTATGTGGAATCGATCGATAAGGGCCCGGCATCTCCTCCGGCCAAGAAGCCGGCCAAGCGCACCGCCAAGGGGGACGACAAGAGCAAGGCTAGCGAGGGCAAGCCATCGGACAAACCAAGCGAGGCGAAGTCGGCCGAACCCAAAACCGGTGATACCAAGCCCGGCGATGCGAAGCCCAGCGAGTCCAAATCGGGCGAGCCGCCCAAGTCCAGCGATGCAAAGCCCAGCGAGGCAAAGCCCGCCGAGCCGAAGGCCACGGACGTAAAGCCTGCTGAACCCAAGGCGGCCGAGCCGAAACCGGCCGCCAAGGATGCCGGCTCCGACAAGAAGCCCGACTAGTCTGCCGATTTAGTCTGTTCTTTCTTCTTCTTCGACTGCTTGACTGGCGCAGGCTCCGCCTCTTCGGGCGCCGCCTCGGCCTGTTCGCCGTCCTCGCCTTCGCGGTTCGCCTTGGCCTCAGGCTCGAACATCGCTTCGGCGGCGGCGGCGGCGGCGGCTGCCTCCTCCTCGGCGTCGGTGCGGCGGACGGTCACATCCTCGCCACGAGCGATGCGCTCGGCTTCGTCGGCGCTGCGCGCGACGATCACGGTGACTGTCGTCTCGACCTCCGGATGCAGCGCGAGCGGCACCTTGTACTGCCCGATCGCCTTGATCGGCGCATTGAGCACCACATGCGAGCGCTCGACCTTGGCCTCGTCGCTGTCGAGCAGGCTGGCGATGTCACGTGGGGATACCGAGCCGTAGAGCTGGCCGCTCTCGGAAGCCTGCCGCAGCACGGTAATGGTCTTGCCGTTGAGCACAGTCGCGAGCTTCTCGGCGCCGCCCTTGAGTTCGAGATTGCGCGTCTGCAATTCGGCCTTCATCGACTCGAAGCGCGATTTGTTGTCCGCGGTGGCGCGAAGCGCCTTGCCGCGCGGCAACAGGAAGTTGCGCGCGAAGCCGTCCTTCACGCGTACTACGTCGCCCATTTGACCGAGCTTGCCGATGCGCTCAAGCAGAATAACGTCCATTTTATCTCTCCATCGTTCGATTGCGGTTGATCAGGTAGGTGCCGGCGGCCCGCGCCGTGCAATCACGCGCGTACGCAGGTCGAAGGCGGTGTCGATGAGACCGAGCAGGCACAGCGCCAGCATCGGCCAGCCGAAAACGAAAAGTGCGGCGTAGATGCCGCCCAGCAGAAAGGCGCGGCTCGCAATTTTTTGCGTGATTGCATGCAGCACGGCGAGGCCGAGTACGCCGTAAGCCAACAGCAGGCTGGCGGCGAGCACGTTCGCGACGAGGCCGACGAGTCCGCCGGCAAAGCTCAGCACCACGGCGGCGGCGAGCAGCGCCGCGATCGGCCGTGGAAAGGTCATGCCGGGAAGGTAGGGCCAAGGTCGCTTCAGCAATCCGGAAAATCTCACGACGCGGGCGGCGAGCCATAGGTTGATCAGGCTGGTGATGGTGGCAACGATCGCGGCCGCCGGCGGCACGACGACGACGAGGAAATCGACGAGGCGATCGAGATTACGGACCGGCGACGCGGCCGTACCGCCGGCATCCACCTCGGGGCGCAGGATCTGCATCAGCGAGCTGTGCAGGCCGGCGCGGAAGCTGTCGACGTCGCCCCCCATGATGGGGATCGCGAGCGTCACCATCAGCACGGCAAGGATGGCGGCCCAGGTGACGAGACGGCCGGGCGGATACCATTCGAGCGCGGCGTTGCCGCCGCCGTTCGCAGCGGGGCGCGCTAGCATCGACAGATAGCCAAGCCACCAGGCCGGGAAGCCGGCGCCGGCCAGGAATGCAAAGAAGAAAACCGCGCCAAACACGGCGGCGAGCCCGACGGCCGCTGCCAGCGCCGCGATCAGCGCCGCCCAATGACTCCAGCCGAGGGCTGCGATCATGATCGGCAGCGGTGCGAGATAGAAGAGGGGGATCGACAGCCACGTGCCGGAGGCAACCGAAGCGAACAGCAAAGCCGCCGCGGCACCAGCACCAATACCGATCAATGCAATCTGCATCATCACGAGCTGTCCCGCTCCATTCGAGCGGTTAGAGACGGACCATTCCGTCCCAACCATCGGCCGACGGGGGTGTCCCCCCGAAGGCCTCGTTCATTCAGACTTCTACTGTATCACGTAAGGCAGCAGGCCGAGGAAGCGTGAGCGCTTGATCGCCTGCGCGAGTTCGCGTTGCTTCTTCGCCGACACCGCAGTGATGCGGCTCGGCACGATCTTGCCGCGCTCTGACACGTAACGCTGCAGCAGCTTGACGTCCTTGTAGTCGATCTTCGGCGCATTGGCGCCGGAGAACGGACAGGTCTTGCGGCGGCGGAAGAAGGGACGCCGGGCGCCGCCGGCCTGGGATGATCCGAATGCCATGGTCTATTCCTCCACCGCTGCAACGGCCTCGACATCGTCGGCAACGGCATCGTCGCGCCGCGGTGGACGGTCACGGAAGCTTCCGCGTCCGCCACGATCGCCGCGGTCACCGCGATCGCCACGGTCGTCACGATCCGACTTGCGCATCATCGCCGAGGGACCTTCCTCGAGCTCGTCGACGCGGATGGTGAGATAGCGCAGCACGTCTTCGTTGATGCGCTCCTGGCGCTCGATCTCGTTGATCACCGCCGCCGGGGCGTCGACGTTGAGCAGCGTCAGGTGCGCCTTTCGGTTCTTGCGGATGCGGTACGTGAGCGATTTGACGCCCCAGTATTCGGTCTTGGTGATCTTGCCACCCATCTGGGTGATCACGCCGGACAGTTGCGTGGTCAATTCTTCGACCTGCTGCACCGAGAGATCCTGGCGCGCGAGATAGACGTGTTCGTACAGCGGCATGAAATGCCTTTCCCTTGTTTCGTTCCGTGTCCCTCGGTCCCGGCGCGAAGCCCCTCGAGCCCTTCGGGGAAAGGCTCGAATGCTCAGAAGGTGGAAACACCGGACGCCGGACCAGCAGGCCCTACCGAATTTCGACTGGAAAGACGGCCGTCCGTTCAGTTCCCAACCAGGACCGACGGAGCGCGGGGGTTATATGCGGATCAGGCCGGAAAAGGCAAGTTTATTGGATAAAGGCCGGTCAGGCGGCGCGGGTGCCCGATTTGCCGCTCTCGATCTGGAGCCGGTCGGCTAGCTTGACCGCGAGATCGACGCCTTCGCGGATCTGCTCGGCGCGCTCGGGGCTCTCTTCGGTCTCCCGGCGCATGTGATTGAGCAGATTGAGCAGACGGTCGAGGCTTTCAGCCATCAACTGCTGACGGAAGACTGCATCGGTACGGGCCCGTGCCAGGTCGTCTTCGGTCACTAGGCCACTCATACGCGCAACCCTTCACTAACGACGATGAACCTAGTCCGAGAATCTTGTCGGTTCGTTACCGGCCGCAGCGCAACTTGACAGGATGAGGTCCTGCAGTGTCTTTCGGCCCGATTTCGACGAAAGGCGCAAAGGTTAACGTGGTATGGCAGCCGTTTTCGTATTCCCCGGACAGGGCAGTCAGATGGTCGGCATGGGCAAGGCTCTGGCGGCGAGCTTCGCGCCGGCGCGCGTGGTGTTCGACGAGGTCGACGAGGCACTGGGCGAGAAGCTGAGCACGATTATTTTCGAGGGGCCAATCGAGAAGCTGACGCTGACCGAGAATGCCCAGCCGGGCCTGATGGCGGTGTCGCTTGCGACGATGCGCGTGCTGCAATCGGAAGCAGGCGTCGATCTTGCGCGCGATGCGAAATTCGTCGCCGGGCATTCGCTCGGTGAGTATTCGGCGCTCGCGGCGAGCAGCGCGTTCAGCGTCGCCGACACCGCGCGGCTGTTGCGCACGCGCGGTTTGGCGATGCAGAAGGCGGTGCCGGTCGGTGTCGGCGCCATGGCGGCGCTGCTCGGGCTCGACTTCGATGTCGCTTCGACGGTCGCTGCGGAAGCCGCGCAGGGCCAGGTATGCGAAGCCGCCAATGACAACGGCGCAGGGCAAGTCGTCGTTTCCGGCGACAAGGCGGCGGTCGAACGTGCCGTCGAGATCGCCAAAGCGAAGGGCGCCAAGCGCGCGATGCTGCTGCCGGTATCCGCTCCCTTCCATTGCGCATTGATGAAGCCTGCGGCCGCGGTGATGGCGGAGGCGCTCGCCAAGGTGACGATCAATCAGCCGGTGGTGCCGGTGGTCGCCAATGTGCTGGCGAAGCCGATCAGCGATCCGGGCGAGATCATGCGCGCGCTGGTCGCGCAGGTGACCGGCACAGTGCGTTGGCGCGAGTCGGTTGCTTTCATGGCCGGCGCCGGCGTGCAAGGCTTCTATGAGATCGGCGCTGGCAAGGTTCTGAGCGGGCTCATCAAGCGCATCGCCGAAGGCGCCAATGCGAGCGCGATCGGCGCGCCGGAAGACGTCGCCGCATTCAAGGCCGCGCGCGGCTGAAAAGGGGACGACATGTTCGACCTGACAGGAAAGACCGCGCTGGTAACCGGCGCGACCGGAGGCCTAGGCGCCGGCATCGCCCGCGCGCTGCACGCGCAAGGCGCGACGGTTGCGATCTCCGGCACACGGCGCGAGGTGCTCGACGCGCTCGCCGCCGAACTCAAGGATAGGGTGCACGTGCTGCCCTGCAATCTCGCCGACAAGGATGCGGTCGAGGCCCTGGTGCCAGGCGCCGAGGAGAAGATGCACAAGCTCGACATCCTCGTCGCCAATGCCGGCGTGACCAAGGACAACCTGTTTGTGCAGCTCAAGGACGAGGACTGGGACCATGTGCTGGCGATCAACCTGACCGCCACCTTTCGCCTGACCCGTGCGGCGGTCTCGCGCATGATGCGCCGCCGCTACGGCCGGATCATCGGCATCACCTCGGTGGTTGGCGTCACCGGCAATCCGGGGCAGGGCAATTATACCGCCTCCAAGGCCGGCATGATCGGCATGATGAAGTCAGTGGCGGCCGAATATGCCAAGCGCAACGTGACCGCCAACTGCATTGCGCCCGGCTTCATCGCGTCACCGATGACCGACAAGCTCAATGACAAGCAGAAGGAGGCGATCCTGGCGCGGGTGCCTGCGGGCAAGATGGGAACCGCGGCGGACATCGGTGCCGCCGCCGTCTATCTCGCCTCCGACGAGGCAGCCTACGTCACGGGACAAACGCTGCACGTCAATGGCGGCATGGCGATGATCTAGCGCTCGCGGCTGCCGAGGAAAAAGGCATGATTTCTTGGCTTTCCGAGGTTGGCCCGCCCACTAGCCTCGTGCTAGTCAACCGAATTGAAGTATGGTAACCGAACCAAGGCCCGGCTGGGGCGGCCGAAAGCGGAAGATCGCAAGCAGATTGCGCCGCAATCGACGTCGTCTTGCCACCGTCACCACGACGAGGCCGTAGCGCGATGGTTGCGACCACCTCCTGGTCGCGGCCCAAAATCTAAAACGCACGAGGTTGGAACGATGAGTGACATTGGCGAGCGGGTGAAGAAGATCGTCGTGGAGCACCTGGGTGTTGAGCCCGACAAGGTGACCGAACAAGCCAGCTTCATCGACGATCTTGGCGCCGACAGTCTCGACACTGTCGAGCTCGTGATGGCTTTCGAGGAAGAATTCGGCTGCGAAATTCCGGACGATGCGGCCGAGACCATTCTTACCGTTGGCGATGCGGTCAAATTTCTCGAAAAGAACGCAAAGAGCTGAGTATCGCGGTCGCGCGGCTGCTCTTTTGATTCTCAATCCGTGAACGTTCAAGCTATGCCCGGGCGCCGCGGTGCATAGGGCGGCCGATTTGATGGATGTCCGGCTATGAGACGTGTCGTCGTCACCGGCGTGGGAATGTTGACGCCGCTCGGGTGCGGCGCCGAGTTCACGTGGCAGCGCCTCATCGATGGCGAAAGCGGCGCCAAGCGGATCGAGACGTTCGACGTCTCGGATCTCTCCTGCCAGATCGCGTGCACCATTCCGCGCGGCGACGGCTCCAACGGCACGTACGATGCCGACAAGTGGATGGAGCAGAAGGAACAGCGCAAGGTCGATGACTTCATCGTTTTCGCGATGTGCGCGGTGCGCCAGGCGCTCGACGATGCCGGCTGGCGGCCGAAGAGCTACGAGGATCAGACGCGCACCGGCATCCTGATCGGCTCCGGCATCGGCGGCATCGGAGGCATCGCCGACACCGCGATCACATTGAAGGAAAGAGGCCCCCGCCGGATATCGCCGTTCTTTATCCCGGGCCGCATCATCAATCTCGCCTCGGGCTATGCGTCGATCGAGTTCGGCCTCAAGGGCCCCTGTCACTCCGTAGTCACCGCCTGCTCGACCGGCGCACACGCAATCGGCGACGCCGCGCGCATGGTCGCGCTGGGCGACGCCGAAGTGATGGTTGCCGGCGGCACGGAATCGCCGGTCAACCGCATGGCTCTCGCCGGCTTTGCAGCACTGCGCGCGGTGTCGACCAACTTCAACGATCATCCCAAGCGCGCCTCGCGGCCCTATGACAAGGACCGCGACGGTTTCGTCATGGGCGAGGGCGCCGGCGTTGTCGTGCTGGAGGATCTCGAACACGCCAAGGCGCGCGGTGCGAAAATCTACGGCGAATTGATCGGCTACGGCCTGTCGGGCGACGCCTATCACATCACCGCCCCGGCGCCGGATGGCGACGGCGCCTTCCGCTGCATGACCATGGCGCTCAGCCGCGCCGGCATCTCGGCCGGCGACATCGACTACATCAACGCGCACGGCACCTCGACGCCACTCGGCGACGAGATCGAGCTCGGCGCGGTGCAAAGACTGATTGGCAACGTGGCCGGGCGGATATCGATGTCGTCGACCAAGTCCTGCACCGGCCACCTGCTCGGTGCCGCTGGCGCGGTCGAGGCGATCTTCTGCCTCCTCGCCATCCGCGACGGCATCGCGCCGCCGACCATCAATCTCGACAATCCATCGGTCGAGACGCCGATCGATCTGGTGCCGCATGCGGCGCGCAAGCGCGACATCGATACCGCGCTGTCGAATTCGTTCGGCTTCGGTGGAACGAACGCCTCGCTGATCTTCCGCCGCTACGCTGGCTGAGCGTCCCACGCTTTCGCCATAATTGCTTCTAACCTGTCAAGGCCGCTAAGCTTTTCATGGAATCGCGACTGACAGCGGGAATGCGCGTTTGAACTCCAATCCACCGCAAAACGGCAATGGCCGTCCGCCGCCGCGGCCACCCGTGCCGCCGCTGCGCATGTCCAGCAATGTGCCGCCTGCGGCCGGCTCACCGAATTCGCGGCCCGACTCGGACCGTCCGCCGCTCAATCCCAAGAGCCCACGCGCGGCGCTGACGCCGCAGCGCGTGCCGGCGCCGGCGCATTCGCGCCGCGCGCGGCATCCGCTGGTCATCGTCGGCAACGCGGTGTTCACGCTGCTGGTCCTGCTTGCCGTCGGCGGCGGCGCGGCAGTCTATTTCGGCAAGCAGCGCTTCGAGGCGCCGGGGCCGCTCCCCGCCGACAAGGTCGTTAATATTCCGCGCGGGCTCGGCATTCACGACATTTCGTCGCTGCTGGAGCACGAAGGCGTTATCGAGCAACCCTGGGTGTTCATGGGCGGCGTGCTCGTGCTCAAGGCGCGCGGCGGGCTTAAGCACGGCGAGTACCAGTTCACCAAGAATGCAAGCCTCGCCGATGTGGTCGAAACCATCGCCGAGGGCAAAGTGGTGCAGCACTCGATCACGATCGCCGAGGGCCTAACCTCCGAGCAGATCGTTGCGCGCCTGCTCGAAGACGATGTGCTCGAGGGTCAGATCAAGGAACTCCCCCGCGAGGGCACGTTGCTGCCGGAGACCTATCATTTCACGCGTGACATGACGCGCGAGCAAATCATCCAGCGCATGCAGCGCGACGACAAGCGCGTACTTGAGGACGTGTGGGAGCACCGCATGTCGGACCTGCCGCTCAAGACGCCGGAGCAACTGGTGACGCTCGCCTCGATCGTCGAGAAGGAAACCGGCAGGGCCGAGGAGCGCTCGCGCGTTGCCTCGGTTTTCCTCAATCGCCTCAAGAACAAGATGCGGCTGCAATCCGATCCGACCATCATCTACGGGCTGGTGGGCGGTAAGGGCTCCCTCGGCCGGCCGATCCGCCAGAGCGAGATCGAGCAGCGCACGCCCTACAATACCTACGTAATCGACGGCCTGCCGCCGGGGCCGATTGCCAATCCGGGCCACGCCTCGCTCGAAGCGGTCGCCAATCCGGCACGCACCAAGGACCTCTATTTCGTCGCCGATGGTACTGGCGGCCACGTCTTCTCGGAGACCTACGACCAGCACCAGAAGAACGTCGCCAAGCTGCGGGCGCTCGAACGCGCCGAGCAGGCGCCGGCCGCACCTGCGGCGGCGACGCCGCCACCGAGTGGCGCAGCCAAGCCGTAATCCGCGTCCCTTGTGAGTGCAGAGCCGCGCCGCTAAGGTCCCCGGCCACTTTGCTCCAACCCGAGAGTTAGACCCGCATGGCCCTGTCGAGCATGACCGGATTTGCTCGCGGCTACGGCGTCGCCGGCGCCTACACGTGGGCATGGGAAATTAAGTCGGTCAACGCCAAGGGGCTCGATCTGCGGCTGCGGCTGCCGCCGGGCTGGGACGCCGTCGAAGTGCCGGCCCGCGCCCGCGCCAACGAAAAGCTGGCGCGCGGGACGGTCTACGCGAACCTTATGGTGGAGCGCAAAGGCGTTGCGCCGACCGTGAAGGTCAACGAGCCGGTACTCAATGCCGTCCTGGCAACGCTGAAGAGCCTGAGCGGCAAGATCGACGCGTCGCCGCCGACGCTCGACGGCGTGCTGGCGCTCAAGGGTGTCATGGAGGTCAGCGAGACCGACGAGAGCGAGAGCGAGCGCCGCGCCGCCGAGACTGCGATCATTGCCGGCTTCGAGAAGGCGCTCGCCGATCTCGTCGCCATGCGGCAGTCCGAGGGCGCAACGCTCGGCAGGCTGCTGTCCGCGCGCCTTGCCGATATCGCGGGGCTTACGGCGCGCGCCGAAGCGGCGCCCGGCCGCAAACCTGAAGCGATCAAGGCACGGCTCGCCGAACAGGTGGCGACGTTGCTGGCCGCGTCCGAGCGCTTCGACAGCGACCGGCTGCATCAGGAGGCGATCCTGATGGCCACCAAAGCCGATATCCGCGAGGAGCTTGACCGGCTCGTTTCCCACGTCGCGCAGGCGCAGAAGCTTATTACCGACGGCGGTTCGGTCGGCCGCCGGCTCGATTTTCTGGCGCAGGAGCTCAACCGCGAATCGAATACGCTGACCGCCAAGGCCAACGACAGCGAGCTCACGACCATCGGGCTCGAGCTCAAGAACGTGGTCGAGCAATTCCGCGAGCAGGTGCAGAACCTGGAATGAGCCACGATCTGCCATGAGCGACGACCGCGATATCACCCGCCGGGGCATCATGCTGGTTCTGTCGTCGCCGTCGGGCGCAGGCAAGACGACGCTGTCGCGCAATCTGCTCGAGCAGGAAAATATCGACGATCCGGGCAAGCTCGAACTGTCCGTCTCCGCGACCACGCGCACTCGGCGGCCGAGCGAGATCGATGGCGTGCACTACCGCTTCGTCACCAAGCGCCAGTTTGAGACCATGCGCGATTCTGGCGACCTGCTGGAATGGGCCGAAGTGCACGGCAATTACTACGGCACGCCGCGCGAGCCCGTCGAAACCGCGCTCGCCGCGGGGCGCGACGTGCTGTTCGACATCGACTGGCAAGGCACGCGCCAGCTGCTCGACAAGATGCGCGATGACGTCGTCACGGTGTTTGTGCTGCCGCCATCGGCCGACGAGCTGAAGGCGCGGCTCGAACGGCGCGCCGAGGACAGCAAGGAGATCATCTCGCAGCGGCTGCGCAACGCCATCGAGGAAATCTCGCACTGGCGCGAATATGATTACATCCTTGTCAACCGCGACCTCGATAAGAGCTTCCTTCGGCTGCGGGCCATCCTGACCGCGGAACGCCTTAAGCGCGTCAAGATGCTCGACCTGGAGCCGTTCGCCGAGCGCTTGCTTGACGGCCTGAAGAAGCTGAAGCCGCAATAGGCCGCGTCAGCCGTCCGCCCGGATTTTGGCAAAAGTGCGGGCGAGTGCCACGAAGCCATCGACCGGAATATCCTCGGCGCGCGCGGTGGGCTCTATCCCCGCCGCAGCGAGCAATGCAGCGGCATTGACGCCAAGCGTCTTGAGGCTTTGGCGCAGCATCTTGCGGCGCTGGCCGAAGCCGGCTTCGGTCACGCGCTGCAGCGTCTTGGAATCGCAAGCAAGCGGCGCCTGGCGCGGGACAATGCGCACCACGGACGACGTGACCTTCGGCGGGGGCACGAAGGCCGATGGCGCGACGTCGAACATGATCCTGGCTTGCGTGCGCCAACCGGTGAGCACCGAGAGGCGCCCGTAGCTCTTGCTGCCGGGCGCGGCGACGATGCGTTCGGCAACCTCGCGCTGGAACATCAGCACCAGCTCGTCATACCAGGGCGGCCACGGCTCGGCGGTGAGCCAGTCGACCAGCAAGGCGGTGGCGATGTTGTAAGGCAGGTTGGCGACGATCTTGGCGCGCGTACCGCCGAGCACCATGCGCGGGTCGAAGCGCAGCGCGTCGGCCGCAATGATATCGAGCCGGCCGGGATAGCGCGCGGAAATTTCCTGTAAGGCGGCGACGGCGCGCTCATCGCGCTCGACGGCGATCACGCGGGCGGCGCCAAGCGCCAACAGCGCGCGCGTCAGGCCGCCGGGGCCGGGTCCGATCTCGACGATGGTGGCGCCGGCGATCGGGTCGGCGGCCCTGGCGATGCGGCTGGTGAGATTGAGGTCGAGGAGGAAGTTTTGACCGAGCGACTTCTTCTGCCGCAGCTCGTGCCGGCGGATGATGTCACGGAGCGGCGGCAGATCGTCGATCTGCGTCATGTGCGGTTATTTCGCCGCGGCAAGCGCCGGGGCGTTGGCGACGAGCCGCGCGGCAAGGCTCAGGGCGGCGATCAGGCTCGATGGGCTGGCGCGGCCGGTGCCGGCAATGTCGAAGGCCGTGCCGTGGTCGGGTGAGGTGCGCACGAATGGCAGGCCGAGCGTGACGTTGACGGCGTGGTCGAAGGCGAGCGTCTTGATCGGAATCAGCGCCTGGTCGTGATACATGCACAGCGCGACGTCATAGGTTGCGCGCGCGCCCTCGTGGAACAGCGTGTCGGCTGGCAACGGACCACGCGCGTTTATGCCTTCGGCCTTGAGCCGCTTTACGGCGGGCGCAACGATGGCGGCATCTTCCTCGCCCATGGCGCCGGCCTCGCCGGCATGCGGATTAAGCCCCGCGACCGCAAGACGCGGGCGTGCGATGCCGAAGCGCGCGGCGAGATCGCGCGCGACAGTGCGCCCGGTCTCGACGATCAAGTCGACGGTGACCTTTTCCGGCACCTCGCGCAGCGGCAAATGGATCGTGACCGGCACGACCGCCAGTTCCGGCGACCACAGCATCATTACCGGATGCACGAAATTTCCGGTCGCTTCGGCGGCGAGCCGCGCCAGGAATTCGGTGTGGCCGGGTTCGGCAAAGCCCGAACGATAAAGCACGTTCTTGGCGATCGGGTTGGTCACGACGGCCGTGGCGCGGCCGGCGAACACGTCCTCGACTGCGCGCCGGATTGAGGCGATCGCCGCCGGCGCGCTACTCGCGTCGGGTTTGCCCGGCGTTGCGGTGACAGCAAGGCCAAGCGGCACCACCGGCAGCGCGCGCGCGAAGGTGGCGCTGGCTTCCTGCGGCGTGACGACGGCAAGCGGCACGTCGAGCTTGAGCAGCCGCGCGCGGCTCTCGAGAAAATCCGGGTCGGCGATCACGTAGAACGGCGGTAGGTCGAGCTCGGCGCGGCGGCACCAGATCGCGAGCGTCAGATCTGGGCCAATACCGGCGGGTTCGCCTAGGGTCAAAGCCAGTGGTTGGCGGCTGCGCGCGCTCATTTGTATTCGATCATGGCTTGCTTGCGCAGCTCTTCAAGAAATTTCTTCGCTTCGGAATCGAAGCGGCTGGTGAAGATCTTCTCGCGCATCTCGCGCTTGACTGGCGAGTCCGTCGCGCTTTGCTTTTTCTCGCAGAGCGCGAACATTTGCAGCCCTTGCGGGGTGACGTCGGGGGTCGTCAAGTGTCCGACTTCCACGTTGCCGAGCAGGTCGCGGATTTGCGGGGTCAGATCGGCCGAATTGCGCGTGATCGGATCGCGCACGGCGACGTCGCGCACGGCGCGGGCGAGTGCCAGCCCCTCGGCGCAGGACTGGAAGCGGCCGCGCAGGTTGTCGGCTTCACGGCGTTTAGCTTCGAGCACGGTGTCGCCCGACCCGGCGGGAACGATGATCACCACCGGGTAGAGCGTGTAGACGTAGCCGACGGCATCCTTGGTGTCTTCACCGCGCGAGCGCAGCGCCGAGTTGATATCGGATTCGCCGATCTGGAGCGTCGAGCTGTATTTACCGCGGACGAGTTGCTGCCAGGTCAGCTCGGCGCGGATGCGCGCCTTGACCGCGTTGGCGGTGATGCCGGAGTGGTCGAGGTACTGCGCGAACTGCTGCGCCGTAATGCCCTGCCGCTTGGCCATGCCTTCAAAGGCGGCATCGACTTCGGTTTGGGGCAGGTCGAAGCCGTAAGTCTTGGCCTTGGCGATCTTGATGCGGTCGTCGATCAGCTCGTTGATGACTTCCTGTCGTGTCGGCTTCTTGTGCGTCGCCGACTCCATGAGCTTGCCGCGTTGCGCGATGTCGAGCTCGGTGACCGGGGCGCCGTTGACCACCACCACCACCTGCGCGACGGCCGCGGCGGGCATGGCCAGCAGCCCAGCGAGCAGCACGGCCGCAATCAGGCAGGCATGTTTCGCGGACAAGTTCACTTTCAGCATCGCAACGTCCATCTCATGCGGCAGTGGCGCTCGATAGATCGGCCGCCGGGGTTCCGATCAGAGGCCGCCGAAACCTCCGACGCCCTGGCTCACCGATGTCCCGCCAAGTGTGCGCAGGCTCAACTGCAACATGATCGTATGGTTGAGGACCGGCACGCCGGTGCCATAGGAATAATTAGTAATGTAATTCAAGGCCAAGATGAGGCAATCGTCGATGTAGCCGATGCCGAGCCGGGTCTGGTCGAATTTATCGGCATTGATGTCGTAGCGGGCGGCGCCGGTCAGCACCCAGTTGGCGTCGAGCTTGACCGAGCCGGAGCCGAGAACGCCCTGCTGGCGGTTGAGAATTCCGATCAAAGGCTGCGCGGCGTAATCGCCGTAGAGAACGCTCACGTTCCAGCGGTCGAAGGCGGCGCTCGCTTCGAGCTCGGTGCGCTGTACCTCGAAGGTGTCGTGGTCGAAGCGGAAGCGCGAGGTAAACGTGTAGGTCTTGTTCGGCTGGAAGGACAAGCGCGCGACGTAGTCGGACAGCCGCGTGTCGAGGCCGCTGTTCAGTCCGGTGTTGGCCGGATCGCCAAGCGCAAACGAATTCGCGCCAAACAGGCTGTAAGACTGGCCGAACAGCGCGTTGACGAAGCCGCCCTGAGTTGCCTGCGCGGTGTACTGCAGGCCGTAATTGGCGCGACCGCCGCCTTCGATGCGGTCGAAGCCGGAGAATTTGTCGACGCGGAACAGGTTGCTGTCGTCGAAGACGAAGCTCTGCGCATCTTCGTTCGGCCATTTGCCGACCTGCGGTTCGTTTGGGCGCGCGATGACCTGCGCGATCGGCTCCACGGTCTGTGTGCCCCAGGATTCGGCGCTGATGAACGGGTAGCGATATTCGAGGCCGACCACCGGCATCGCGCGAACCAGGTTGGAGTCGCCGGTGTTCATGAAGTTCGCGACGCTCGGGTCGGAGTTGATCTGCATCGAGCCGGCGTCGGCCCGCAGCTTCACGAATGGTGTGAACACTTCGCCGATCGGATCGGTAATCTCGCGGCGCCAGTTGGTTTCGGCCGAGAAGCGGCTGTAGGTACCGGGCACGCCGTGCAGCACGCAGCTCGCCGAATTCTTGATTCCCGGATTGGCGGTCTGCGTGCAGGTACCGTTGCTGAGCGCACTTTGGGTGATCGGGTCGAAGTTCGCGGACTGCCGCGTCAGGCTGGTGAAGTTGATGTCGTAGTTCAGTTCGCCGCCCAGGATCGGGTGATCGAAGGTGTAGGTGTAGTCGAGCACCGGATGGATGACCGGGATCTGGCCCTGCGCGTCGGCGGTGGAGAAGCCGTAGTAGTAGATGCTGCGGACGTCGAAATAGCTGCGGTCGCCCTTGCCGGTCAGATAGAGCTGCGAAATGCCCTCGCTGTAACCGCTCAGGAACGGATCGGCGTTGCTGTAACGCGACAGGTGCGGGTTGTAGTCCTGCAGGAACGTCTTGTCGGTGAGTGCGACGCCGTCCCAGCCCCAGACCCATTTATCAGTGAGGGCGAACTGCCCGGTGCTCTCAACGCTGCCGCGGAAGTCGCGATAGCCGGGCGCGTTCTCGCCGGTCTGGCTGGTGAACTGGCCCTTGTCGAGCTGATAGATGCCGGCGCCGCGGATCGAGTAGGCGCCGTTGATCAGGCGCTGGCGGAACTCGCCCTGCAACAGCGGTCCCTGCTTGGTTGTGATCATCGGCGAGAAGGTCGCGTCGTAATCGGGCGCCAGCGCCCAGTAATACGGTATTTCGACCGCCTGCCCGTAGAGCGAGCTCGACGTGATCGAGGGCGTTAGCACGCCGGTCTTGCGCTTGACCGTCGGATCGGGCGCCGAGAAGTACGGCATCCATGCGACCGGCTTGCCGAAGAATTCGAGGCTCGCGTCCTCGAAGTAGATCATCTTCTCGTTCTGGTCGTGGATGATGCGCGCGGCCTTCACCTGCCAGAGCGGCGGCTTCTTCGGATCGTCCTTGCACGGTTCGCACGCGGTGTAGACGCCGCTGTGGAAGACGGTGAAGTTGCCGCTCGAGCGTTCGGCGCGCGCGGCGGCCATGCGGGTCTGGTCGGGGGAGTCGAGGCGCAGTGAATCCACGAACCCGTCGCGGTAATCGTCGGACAGGTCCATGATCTCGCCGTAGGTGACCTTGCCGTCGGCTTCGGTCAGCCGGACGTTGCCCTCGGCGTGCAGGCGCTTGCTCGCTTCGTCGTAGACGACCTTGTTGGCTTCGATGGTGGAGCCGGCGTAGTAGATCTGAACGTTGCCGACGGCAGCGACGCGATGGTTGGCGTAGTCGTAGTCGATCTCGGTCGCCTGAACGAGCATCTGCTTCTGGCCGGATTTTTCCCGCTCGATCGCGATCTTGGATTTCTTCAGTGGCGGACGAACGGGAAATGTCAACTCTTGCGCGAAGACGGGCGCGTCCACAGCCAAGCCGGCGCAAGCCAGCAGAGCGAGGACGGCAACAATGCGGGCGGCCAACGCTGCGCGCCGCTGGCCTGCCGATGGACGAGCGCGACGCCTCGCCATCAACCGTCCTCCTGGTACAACAACGCAATAAAGCCCGTCAGTCCGCCGACCAGCACGGGCAGCCAAGCCGCCGCCACCGGGTGGAGCAGCTCAGCCTTGCTTAAGTCCTCGGTTATCTTGGACAAAACGTAAAGCAGAAAGCCCGCGGCCACGCCACTCAAAACCATCTTTTGCACGCCGCCGAAGCGGAAGAAGCGCAGGCTCACGGCGGCTGCGAGGAACACCATGGCGGTCAGTAAAAACGGCCGGGCGATCAGCTTCTGGAACTGCAGGCGATAGCCCGACGCGACGAGCCCTGCGTGTTCCGCAATGGTGATGTAGGCCGGCAGGTCCCAGAACGGCACTGTTTCCGGGGTGGCGAAACTCTCCCGCGCCTGTTCCGGCGTCAGGCTGGTCTTGAGCATGTAAAGCGGCTGGTCGACCGGCATCGCGCCCTGCGCAAAGACCCGCGCTTCGATCAGGTGCCACACGCCCGGATGCAGTACCGCGGAGCGAGCCTCGATGCGCTGCTTGAAATGGCCCGCAGCGTCGAAGGTGAAGACCGACACGCCGCTGAGTTCCGCGCCCTGATCGCGGCTCGACTTGGCGTTGATGATGGCGGAACCGGAATTGTCGCGCTGGCTTGCCCAGAACGGGCCGCCGCCGCCGCCAAATCCCTGTTGCCCGGTGCCGAACAGTTCCGCTTCGAAGCGCTTGGATTGTTCCTGCATCACCGCGGCGAGCGGATTGTAGATCGTGGTCGCGATCAGGCCGATGGCAAAGGCGGCAAACAAGGCCGGCGAAATGAATTGCCAGGCCGAGACGCCCGACGAGCGCGCGATCACCAGTTCCAGCCGGCGCGACAAATTGAGGTAACAGGACATGGCGCCGATCAGCACGCAGAACGGCATCAGCCGCTCGGCCACCTGCGGGATTCGATAGAACGAAGTCTTCGCCACCAGCAGCGCAGACACGTTCGGCACATCGGCGGCGCGGCGCATCAGTTCGATGTAGTCGAGCAGCGCTATCAGCACGAACATACCGCCGAATACCGTCACGACGGCGCTGACGAAGCGCAGGCCGAAGTATCTTGCCAATGTTCCCACGAAGATCGGCATGGTCACTGCGTTGCGAATCGGCGGCTGATGCGCTCGGTGAGCGCGGTGATCTTGTCGGCGATGATCGCCGGCGGCTCGATGATGAGACCGCGGCGGATCACGTAGAGGCCGAGAATGAAAGTGATGGCGAGCGCGATGAATTGCAGCCACACCATCCAGGGGATGTTCACGCCGAAAACAGTCGACACGAATCCGATCAGCCGCAATGACGCGACGCCGCCAATGGCGCCGAGCAGCGACATCGTACGGCTTTGCCGGTTGGTGCGCGGCGAGCCGAGATAGGCGAATGCAATGACGAGGAATGCGAGCGGATAGAACGGCGCGATGATGCGATCCGCCAGTTCGGCGCGGAACTGGCCCGGCTGTTCGAGGTAGAGCGGATCCTTCGGGTCGGGAATGAGCAACTGCCACAAATAGCGCTCGCGGATCGAATATTTCACCGATTGCTGGCCGCTCGCGAACTGGGACAGGTCGAAGGCGTAGCGGTCGAAGGCGACGATCGCGGGGTCGCGCTGCACGGTCTGCTGGCGCTGCACCATACCCTTTTGCAGGACGAGGAAGGTGCCCTGATCATTGTCGAGCAGGTCGCCGGTTTCGGCGAGCACGGTGACACGTTCGGCCGGGTCGCGACGGTCGTCGAGGAAGATGTTGACGAGCTGCCCGTTATTGCGGCGCTCGCCGATGCGGATGGTGACGCCGGTTTCAATCGAGGTGAAGCGGCCGGGCTGCACAATGTTGCTCACGACGTCGGCACGAACTTCAGTGAGCCAATCGCGCAGCATGCGCAGGCCCTTGGGCGCGAAATAGGAACTGATCGCAAGCACGAGGATCGACACCAACAGCACGGCCGGAACGAAAGCGCGGAACAGAACCCACGGCGAGATGCCGGCGGAATTCATCACGATGATTTCGGAGTCGTTCGACAGCTTGTTGAGGACATGCGCGACCGCGATCAGCACGGCGATCGGCGCGATGACCAACACGAGCAACGGGATGATGAGGCCGGTAATGCCGACGAAGACCAGAATGTTCTGGCCCTGGTTGGTGACGATATCGATATCGCGCAGCGCCTGGGTGACCCAGATCACCGCCGTCAGGCTCACCAGCACGATCACAAAGGCAGCAAAGGTCGTGCGGAAAATATAACGGTTGATCGACCCCATCCGCGACGCTGTCCCCCAAACCCAAATGCGCCAGCCCACGCCGGTTCCCCTAAACCGGGTATGCTGACGTCAGCCTAAACCCCAACCCCATCAGCTTTACCTTGATCCGTCGACAAAGTGGCCGCCCAAAGGCAAAGCCATTGAACATACACAATAAAAAGTTAATCGCGGGGGCCGCTCCAGGGACCAAATCGAGCCAAAAAGCCAGCCGATTCTGGCATAGGGATACCGGCTGTGGGGGGCAAGGGCGGATGGCTCAAGCTGGACCCCGTTCAACCGGCTGGGGACGAGCGCCGGCTTGGCGTTCAGGGGCTTTGCAGCCAGGGCGGTCGCAGGCCATATGGACTGCTACAACGCCGGACCAGCCGAATATCCTTACGATGAGGATTTCTCCAATGCCTGACGCCCTGACGCTGGGCTTTAGCAGCTTAGCCACTCCGCCCAAGGGTGTTCTCGTCGTGTTCTGCGACGACGGCCTCAAGTTCGGCTCCGCCAGCCGTAAGGCGCTTGCGCCCGCCGGAGATCTGGTGGCCAGGGCGGCCAAGGCCGAGCGCTTCACCGGCAAGAATGGCTCGGCGCTCGAGCTGATCGTGCCGGAAGGTCTGAAGCTGCCACGACTGATCGTGATCGGCATCGGCAAACCGGATGAACTCAAGCCCAAGGATTTCCTCAAGTTCGGCGGCGCCGTGATGGGCAAACTGCCTGCCAGCGCGACCGAAGCGACCGTGCTTGCCGAGTTGCCGGGCGGGGCCATGAGCGCGGCGCGCGCGGCCGACTTCGCGCAGGGCATGCGACTGCGCGCTTACGCTTTCGACCGCTACAAGACCAAGCGCAAGGACGAAGACCGCCGGGCGAACGTCAAGGTCACCATCGCGGTCAGCGACGTGGCGGCGGCGAAGTCGGCCTTTGACCCACGTCAGGCAGTGGCCGACGGCGTCGACATGGCGCGCGATCTCGTCAACGAGCCGGCCAATGTGCTCTATCCGGAGGAATTCGCCCGCCGTGCCGGCGCGCTCAAGAAAGCCGGCGTCATAGTCGAAGTGCTCAACATCACCGCGATGAAGAAGCTCGGCATGAACGCGCTGCTCGGCGTCGGCCAGGGCTCGACGCGCGAAAGCCGAGTCGTGGCGATGCGCTGGAACGGCGGCAAGAAGGACGAGGCGCCTGTCGCCTTCGTCGGCAAGGGCGTGTGCTTCGACACCGGCGGCATCTCGATCAAGCCGGCCGCCGGCATGGAGGACATGAAGGGCGACATGGCGGGCGCGGCCTGCGTGGTCGGATTGATGCAGGCGCTGGCGACGCGCAAGGCGCGCGTCAATGCGGTCGGCGTCATCGGTCTGGTCGAGAACATGCCCGACGGCAACGCGCAGCGTCCGGGCGACATCGTCAAATCGATGTCGGGGCAGACCATCGAGATCATCAACACCGACGCCGAAGGCCGCCTCGTGCTCGCCGACGTGCTCTGGTACACTGCCAAACGGTTCAAGCCGAAATTCATGGTCGATCTTGCGACGCTGACCGGCGCGATCATCGTCGCGCTCGGTCACGAGAACGCCGGGTTGTTCTCCAACGATGACAAGCTCGCCGAGCGGCTGGTCAAGGCTGGACAGGACACCGGCGAACTGGTGTGGCGCATGCCGCTCGCACCGGAATACGACAAGCAGATCGATTCAAGATTTGCCGACGTCAAGAATACCGGCGGCACGCGTTGGGCCGGCGCCATCACCGCGGCGCAGTTCCTGCAGCGCTTCGTTGCCGACAAGACACCGTGGGCGCATCTCGACATCGCCGGCACCGGCATGGATTCGCGGCAAAGCGAAATCAATCGAAGCTGGGGCTCGGGCTGGGGCATCCGCCTGCTCGACCGGCTGGTGTCGGAGTTCTACGAGAAGTAGCGGCGAGGAAGCGGCCAACATGACCGAAATTCTTTTCTATCACCTGCAAGGCCAGAAGCTCGAAGGCGTGTTGCCGGCGCTGCTGGAGAAATCGCTGGAGCGCGGCTGGCGGGCGATCGTGCAGGGCGCTTCGGAGGAACGCATCGAGGCGCTCGACGCGCATCTGTGGACCTACCGCGACGACGGCTTCATGCCGCACGGCACCTGGCGCGAGGCGGAAGCGGCGGAGCAGCCGGTACTGCTGACGCTGACCGACAGCAATCCGAACGGCGCCAATGTGCGCTTCCTGATCGAAGGCGCGCCGGTGCCGGTGGATGCCGAGAGCTATCAGCGCATCGTGCTGCTATTCGATGGCGAGGACGAAGACGCGGTCACGGCCGCGCGCGGGCGCTGGACCGAGGCTAAGGCCAAGGGCTTCGAGGCGACCTACTGGCAGCCCGATGCCAACGGCCGCTGGGTGAATAAGGCCTGAGGCTCGGCTTAAAGGCTAGGCCATTGCCCGAATCGGCCATTGGCCCAGCAAACCTTTGCTTGCCCCCCGCCATCGTGCTGACGCAAAATATTCGCTTAAGGACAACGGGATACAATCGTCCCGGGGGAGATCCTTTGCCGGTCCATCGCTGTACGTTGAGGATTGCCGTGGGCGCGCTTTTGGCGCTGGCCGTTGCCGGCTGCTCAGGCGGCATGTTCGACAAGAACGAGGGTAGCTGGTTCTCGAAGCCGGTCGATATTTTCGCCAAGCCGGATTGGGCGCGGCCCGCCGTGACAGCAAACGACATGCTCGCCAGTGGTCCAGTCGGCCCCGATGATCTCGTTAGCGCCGACGGCAGCTGTGCCGCCGCCGCCCCCCCGGCGCCGCCGGTCGCGGCTGCGCCGGTGGCTCCGGCTCAGGCGCAAGGAGGGAACGCAGCCGGCGGCATGGCCGGCGAGTTGAGCAGCCAGCCGGCGCCGGCAACGCCCGCGGCTTTGGCGTCTCCCGCGGCAAACGCGCCGCCGGTTCTCGGCAGCATCGCGCTGGGTATGACCGAGTGTCAGGCGGTCCAGCGTGGCGGTCAGCCCAGCAACGTCAACATGAGCGCGGGCGACAAAGGCCAGCGTCAGGTCGTACTGACCTATCTCGGCGGCCCGTGGCCGGGCATCTATCGTTTTTCCGACGGCCGGCTGAAGGAAATCGACGCGGCGCCAGTGCCGCCAGCGCCGGCAGCGCCACCGCCGAAAAAGAAAACGGCCAAGAAAAAACCGGCCGGGGCGAAGACCTCACAGACCGAAATCAGAACTGTTCAGTAATTTCCCGCTTACGCCGTTTCCAGAGCAGCGCTGGCGGCGAGCCATTCCTCCTCAGCCTTGGCCAGCGCGGCGACAACGTTGGCACGCGTTCTGGCAACTTCAGCGCCGCGCGCCGGTTCGCGGGTGAACAATTCACCGTCGGCGAGGGTGGTATCGAGTTTCTTGAGTTGGCGCGTCAGCTGCGCGATCGCAGCCTCGGCATCCGATATCCGCTTTCGCAGCGGCGCGGTTTCGGCGCGCTTGTCGGCGGCGGCGCGCCGGGCGTCGCCGGGATTCTGCCGCGCCGATGATTTCGATCCAACGGTGTGTCCCTCGTTGCCTCCGGACAGAACGGCGCGGCGGTAGTCGTCGAGATCGCCGTCGAACGGCGCCACCTTGCCGCCTTGTACGAGCCAAAGCCGGTCGGCGCAAGCTTCGAGCAGATAGCGGTCGTGCGAAACCAGGATGACCGCGCCCGGATAGTCATTGATCGCCTCGATCAACGCGGCGCGGCTGTCGATATCGAGATGGTTGGTCGGCTCGTCGAGAATGATGAGTTGGGGTGCCGCGAACGTCGCAAGGCCAAGCAGCAGCCGCGCCTTTTCACCACCGGATAGTGTTTTCACGGCGTTGTTGGCGGCGAGGCCGGAAAAGCCGATTGCGCCGACGCGGCCGCGCACTTTGGCTTCCGGCGTGTCGGGCATCAACTGGCGCACGTGATCGTAGGGGCTTTCCTCGGGCTCGAGTTCGTCGAGTTGGTGCTGAGCGAAGTAGCCGACCTTGAGCGTCGCCGCGCGCGTGATCGTGCCGCTCATCGGCGCGAGCCGGCCGGCCAGAAGTTTGACCAGCGTCGATTTGCCGTTGCCGTTGGAGCCGAGCAGGGCGATGCGATCGTCATTGTCGATGCGCAAGTTCAGCCCGGACAAGATCGGATGGCCAGGCTCGTAGCCGACCGAAACGTCATCGGTCGCGATGATCGGCGGCGACAGCAGTTTTTCCGGCGGTGGAAATACGATCGGACGCACTTCGTCGGTGATCAGCGAGGCGACCGGCTCGAGCCTGGCCAGCATCTTGAGGCGCGATTGCGCCTGCCGCGCCTTGCTTGCCTTCGCGCGGAAGCGGTCGACGAAGGCCTGGATATGCTTGCGCTGCGCCTCCTGCTTCTTGATCATCTTCTGGTCGAGCACCAGGCGGTCACGGCGCTGCCGCTCGAAAGCCGAATAACCGCCGCGATAGAGCGTGAGCTTGCGGTTTTCGAGCGACAGGATGTGGCCCACCGCGTTGTCGAGCAGATCGCGGTCGTGGCTGATGACGATCAAGGTGTGCGGATAGCGAGCAAGGTGCTCCTGCAGCCACAACGTGCCTTCGAGGTCGAGGTAGTTGGTTGGCTCGTCGAGCAACAGAAGATCCGGCTGGGCAAACAGCGTGGCGGCGAGCGCGACGCGCATGCGCCAGCCGCCGGAAAATTCCGAACACGGGCGCTGCTGGTCGTTCGTCGAAAATCCGAGACCGGACAAAATCGAAGCGGCCCGCGCCGGCGCCGAATGGGCGCCGATATCGGCGAGCCTGGTCTGGATGTCGGCGATGCGATGTGGATCCTGAGCTGTCTCGGCCTCGGCGAGCAGCGCGTTTCGCTCGGCGTCGGCCTTCAGCACCACCTCGAGTAGCGTCTCCGGCCCGTCCGGCGCCTCCTGGGCGAGGCGGCCGATGCGCCAGCGTTGCGGCATCTCCACATCGCCTTGCTCGTGTGCGACGTCTCCCGTGATCACGCCGAACAGCGTGGTCTTGCCGGTGCCGTTGCGCCCGACCAGCCCGACGCGGGCGCCGGTCGGGATACGCGCGCTAGCGCCCTCAAGCAGCGCGCGGCCCGCAACGCGGACGGTAATATCGTCGATGACGAGCATGTGCGCCTTGTGGCCGACGCAGCAGCGCGATGCAATCCCCCCGAAGTCGGGGGGCAGATCGGCCGCGCTTGCCCGCTGAAATCGCTCCCGCTATAAGCCGCGCGCTAACCTTTTTTCCCCTGCAATCCGGCGAAGGAAAATCCGATGGCGGTCGAGCGCACCTTTTCGATTCTCAAACCCGACGCGACCGAGCGCAACCTGACCGGGGCGATCAACGCCATGATCGAGAAAGCGGGCCTGCGCATCGTCGCGCAGAAGCGCGTGCGCATCTCCCGCGAGCAGGCGCAGCAATTTTACTCCGTGCACAAGGAGCGGCCGTTCTTCGGCGAGCTCGTCGACTTCATGATCTCGGGTCCGGTGGTGGTGCAGGTGCTCGAAGGCGAGGGCGCCATTGCCAAGTATCGCGAGGTGATGGGCGCGACCGATCCGGCCAAGGCCGCGGCCGGCACCATCCGCAAGGTGCACGCCAAGTCGATCGGCGAGAACTCCGTGCACGGCTCGGACGCGTCGGACACCGCGGCGCGCGAGATCGCCCAGTTCTTTGCCGGCAACGAGATCGTCGGCTGACTAGCCAAGCTCTCGCCAAAGCCACTAGACTGAAAGCTCGATTTTCACGAGCCAGTGGGGATGGGCCGTGCAGGTAATCATGGCCGACATTGCGCAGCCGGCCTTCTGGCTTTCGGTGCTTCAGGTCATCTGGATCAACATCCTTCTGTCCGGGGACAACGCGGTCGTCATCGCTCTGGCCTGTCGCGGACTGCCGCCGCGCGAGCGGCTGTGGGGCATGGTCATCGGCGCGGGGTTCGCCTCAGTGCTGCTAATAGTCTTCACCGGCGTCATCTCGATGCTGATGACTTTGCCTTACCTCAAGCTTGCCGGCGCGATCGCGCTGCTGTGGATCGCCGTGAAGCTGCTGGCGCCGCAGCCGCACGATGCCGAAGACACGCCTGAGGCGGTCGAAGACCTGTGGCGCGCCGTGCGCATCGTCGTCATTGCCGACATCGTCATGAGCCTCGATAACGTCATCGCGGTCGCCGCCGTAGCCAAGGGCCAATATGTCCTGCTTACCCTCGGCCTGGCCGTCAGCATCCCGGTGGTGATCGCGGGCAGCGCCATCATCCTGGCGCTGCTCGAGCGTTTCCCGGTTCTGGTGTGGGGCGGGACGGCGATTCTCGGTTGGGTCGCTGGGGATATCCTCGCCAGCGATCCCATTGTCCTCGGCATTTTCAGCGATTTTGCGCCCGCTGCGGTGGATTTGGCGGCGCAGATTATCGGTGCAGCGTTGGTTGTGATTTGCGGCTATATTTGGCGGCGACGGCATCACGTATCTCTGGGAGAGGCGTGACGCCGCGAGAGGGCCGATGAACCAGACCGTCCGCCTGCGCGAGACTCGCTCGAAGACGAAGGTCGGCTATTCCGCCTGCCCGCATGATTGTCCTTCGACCTGCGCGCTCGAAGTCGAGCTGATCGATGAGCGCACCATCGGCCGGGTCCGCGGCTCCAAGGAAAACGATTACACCGCGGGCGTGATCTGCGCGAAGGTCGCGCGTTACGCCGAGCGCGAGCATCACGCGCGGCGCCTGATGCATCCGCTGCGCCGCAAGGGCCCGAAGGGCTCCGGCGAGTTCGAGCGGATTTCATGGGATGACGCGCTCGATCTGGTCGCCGAGAAGTTTCTCGAGGCCGAGCGGCGCCACGGCGCCGAAAGCGTGTGGCCCTATCAGTACGCCGGCACCATGGGCCTGGTAATGCGGGACGGCATCAACCGGCTGCGTCACGTCAAGAAATATTCGGGTTTCCACGGCACGATCTGCGTCAATCCGGCCTACAGCGGCTTCGCCGCCGGGACCGGCGCCGTCGCTGGCGTTGATCCGCGCGAAATGGCGAAATCCGATCTCGTCGTGATCTGGGGCACCAACGCGGTCAACACCCAGGTCAACGTGATGACGCACGCGATCCGCGCGCGGAAAGAACGCGGCGCCAAGATCGCGGCGGTCGACATCTACATGAACGGCACGATGGAGCAGGCCGACCTGCCGGTGCTGGTCAAGCCCGGCACCGACGGCGCGCTGGCCTGCGCGGTGATGCATTGCCTGTTCCGCGACGGCAAAGCCGATTGGAATTATCTCGACAAGTACGCCGACGCGCCGCGTGAACTCGAGGCGCACCTGCGCACGCGCGACCCGCAATGGGCTTCCGCGATCACTGGCACGCCGGTCGAGACCATCGAGGCGTTCGCGCGGCTGATCGGTGAGCACAAGCGCGCCTTCTTCCGCCTCGGCTATGGCTTTTCGCGCTCACGCAACGGCGCCGCCAACATGCACGCCGCAAGCTGCATCCCCACCGTGACCGGCGCCTGGCAGTTCGAGGGCGGCGGTGCCTTCCACATCAACGCCGACATCTACAAGCTCGACAAGACCGTGATCGAAGGGCTCGACGCTTTCGACCGGTCGGTGCGCGTGCTCGATCAATGCCACGTCGGCCCGATTTTGCTCGGCGACAAGATCGCACTGCGCGGCGGCCCGCCGGTAACGGCGATGATCATCCAGAACACCAACCCGTTGTCGGTCGCGCCCGATCAGAACCAGGTCAAGCGCGGCTTTTCCCGCGAAGACCTGTTTGTCTGCGTGCATGAGCAGTTCATGACCGAGACGGCGAAGATTGCCGACCTCGTGCTGCCGGCGACGACCTTCCTCGAGCATGACGACATTTACCGTGGCGGCGGCCATCAGTATCTGATCCTCGGCCCCAAGCTGGTCGAGCCGCCCGGCGAGTGCCGCAACAATCACGATGTGATCGCGGCGATCGCCCAGCGCGTCGGCGCCGAGCATCGCGGCTTCAACATGACGCCGCGCGAGCTGATCGATCAGATGTTGCAGGTATCGAAGCGGGGCACGCTCGAATCGTTCGAAGCCAATCGCTGGATCGATTGCCAGCCGCCGTTCGAGAAAGCCCATTTCCTCGACGGCTTCCACTGGCCCGACGGCAAGTTCCGGTTCAAGCCGGACTGGCCGAACGTGCCGTTCCGCAGCCCGTACCAAAGCGGACCGGTCGAGCAACTGCCGGCGCTGCCGGACCATTGGGCATCGATCGAGCAGGCCGACGCCGAGCATCCGTTCCGCCTGGCGACGTCGCCGGCGCGCGGCTTCCTCAACTCGACGTTCAACGAGACGCCGACCTCGCTCGCGCAGGAGCAGCGGCCGACTGTGATGATGCACCCCGAGGACGCTGCGCCGCTGGGCATCGGCGAGGGCGACTTCGTCGTGCTCGGCAATGCGCGCGGACAAGTGCGCCTGCACGCCAGGCTGTTCGACGGCGTGCAGCGCGGCGTGCTGATCGCGGAATCGATCTGGCCGAACTCGGCCTACGCCGACGGCTGCGGCATCAATTCGCTGACTGGCGCGGATTCAGTTGCGCCTTACGGCGGCGCCGCCTTCCACGACAACAAAGTGTGGGTGCGGCGCGCGCCGTGAGCGGGCGTCAGCCCTTCTTGGCCAGCATGTTGTCGACGCTGATGCTGCCGGCTCCGGTCACGAACAGTGCTAGCAGACCGCCGGTAATGGCGAGGTCCTTGCTGAGGAACACGTATTGCAGAGTCTGCGCGGCCTGCGGAAATTCCCAGTAGCGGTGGGCCGTCGCGAAGGCGATCACCACGAACAAGAGGCCGAGCAATGCGCCGTAACGCGTGCCAACACCGAGGATCAGCGACACGATCGTGATCCACTCGACGACGTGCGCGAGCGTGCTCATGGCATCGGGCGCGGGATAGCCGAGTGACTGAAGATAGGCCGGTGCCGGGCCGCCGGTCGTTACCGTCATCAGGAATACGGCTGCGATCAGAATGCGGGCGATCAGCAGCAGCACGCCGCTCATGCTTGCAGCAATGTTGTCAGTGCACGACAGCAACGGATGCGACGAATTGGATTGCATGGACATAGTCTCCCCCCGAGGCTTGGTTGTTTTGTGGAACTATAGACTCTGGACCGACAACGCGGAAGCGCCGGTTGCTTGTGCGCTGCAGCGCATCAATGATGGCTGAGCCATCATCGCGATGGGCGGGTGCCCGCGGTGTGTTCTCTGCTGATGCTAGAGCTCCTTGCCGATCACGCGATCGAGCGAGTAAGGACCACCGCCGCGCAAGGCGATGGCGAAGAACACGAGGCCGTAGATGAACGGCAATTCCATGCGGCCGAAACCTTGCGGCATCTGCACGATGAAAGTGATCAGCGCCATTTCGATCGCGAGCGCGGCGGCAAAGAAGCGCGTGAACAAGCCGACGATGATGCAGACGGCACCGACCGTTTCGAGAAACATCGCCGTGTAGCCGAAGGCGAGGCCCGGGACAAAGCCGTTCTTCGCCATTCCTGCGGCCACCGGCGCGATGCCCGACATGAGCTTCGCCCAGCCGTGGGTAATCATGCACCCGCCGACCGTGGCGCGGATCAGCGGATACCAGAGGTCGGAAACTTTAGCGTAGAATCCGGCAAGTCCCGGAAACAGAAGTCGTGGCTCACTGCGCGTCAAACCCGGCATGAAATTCCCCTTGTTGCCTGACCGTTCTCTGGCGGCATTCGACGTTAGCTAACACCGCAGCAGACGTTTCAATGCAGACGTAGACAGGGAAGTTTCGTCGACGCTCAAGGTTCCGGCTGCGGAACCGGGCTGCCGTCGATCAGGCAGCGGCCATCGGTGACTCGCACGCGGCCTTCCGCCACCAGCTTCAGCGCCAGCGGGTAGATCCGGTGCTCTACATCCAGCACGCGCTTCGCTAGCGCCTCTTCGGTGTCGTCGCTTCGCACTGCAACAGCGCCCTGCGCGATGATTGGCCCGGTGTCCATTTCCGGCACGACGAAATGCACGGTCGCACCGTGCAGCTTCGCGCCGGCGGTTATGGCGCGTTTATGCGTGTCGAGCCCTTTGAACGCGGGGAGCAGCGCAGGGTGGATGTTGAGCATGCGCCCCTGCCACAGGTTCACGAAGTCGCCGGTGAGTAGGCGCATGAAGCCGGCGAGGCAGACGATGTCCACGCGGTGTTTCTCGAGCACCGCCTGCAGCGCGCGTTCGAACGCGGCGCGATCCTTGCCGTATCTGGTGTGGTCGACGACTTCGGTTGCAATGCCGGCGTCGCGGGCGCGGTCGAGACCGCCGGCATCGGGCCGATTGGACACGACGACGACAATCTCGGCCGGATAATTTTTGTCTTTCGCCGCATCGATTAACGCGGACATATTCGAGCCGCGGCCGGAGATGAGGATCGCGACGTGCTTGCGGCTCATGGCTTAGAGCGCGAGCTTGCCGTCATAGACGACGCGCGGTTCGGCGTCGGCGCACACGACCTTGCCGATCTGAACCGCCTTCTCGCCGGCTGCAGTGAAGGCGGCAACGACGTGCGCGACATCTTTTTCGGCAGCGATGACGATCATGCCGATGCCGCAATTGAAGGTGCGTAGCATTTCATGCTCGGCAATGCCGCCTTCGTCGGCCAGCCACTTGAACACCGGCGGCATCATCACGCGGCCAAGATCGATGCGAGCGCCGAGGCCCTTGGGCAGCACGCGCGGAATATTGTCGGGAAAGCCGCCGCCGGTGATGTGCGCCAGGCCTTTGACTGCCTTGGTTTCCCGGATCGCGGTGAGGCATGCCTTCACGTAGATGCGGGTCGGGGTCAGCATGGCATCGCCGAGGGACGCCGCCTCGTCGAACGGCGCCGGCGCGGTCCAGGCAAGCCCGCTCTTGGCGACGATCTTGCGCACCAGCGAGTAGCCG
>Ga0265313_10000182_pt1 | contig 66928 bp, 40 predicted proteins | sample 4123metaG_FD_203122 | JGI IMG/M metagenome (GOLD analysis project Ga0265313, IMG submission 203122) | Rhizosphere microbial communities from Carex aquatilis grown in University of Washington, Seatle, WA, United States - 4-1-23 metaG | ecosystem: Host-associated > Plants > Roots > Rhizosphere >... | reverse complement strand
TGGCCAACTATGCCGGCGTATCCAACTCCGGTTCCCTCATCGCCGATGGCGGCACCGTCGTCATGACCGCTGACGTCGCCAATGCCCTGAAGGCCACCGTCGTCAACAACGCAGGTCTCGTCGAAGCCAAGTCCATGTCCGCATCAGGCGGCCACATCTACCTCACCGCCACCGGTGGCAACATCACCAACGCCGGCACTATCAACGCCAGCGCCGGCAAGGTCGGTGCTGCGGGCGGCGACATCGTGCTGAAGGGCGATGGCCGCACCACCCTCACCGAGACCTCCAAGATCACGGCTGCCGGCAACGGCGCCCACGGTGGTCATCTCGAACTCTCCGGCAGCACCTTAAGCGTGCGCGGCAGCGTGGGCCTGGGCAAGGGCGGTGGCTTGCTGATCGATCCGAATTCGGTGGAATTGATCTCGGGCAGTTCTGCTGGCGGCGCGGGTCAGGGCACGGGCACCGGTTCAAACATAAATGTAGGCGTCGGGTTCATCGAGCAGCAACTCAATGCCGGCGTCGATGTGGCCATCTCAGCCCATAACCGCATCTTCCATTCCAACAGCGCCGACATCATCACTACCAACGCGGCGGGAGACCTTACGCTCAAGGTAGCTGCCGGCGGTCAGATCCAGCTCGCGGGTATCAGTATCAATTTGGCGGGTAACTTCACCGCTTCAATAGTGGGCACGGGACATGGTGTCATGTCCATCGGTTCTCTCCAGGCGGCATCCATCGCGCTCCATGACGCAGGCGGGCTCATCAACTTTGCGCCCGCACAGCACAGCGGCGGCGGCGCGATCACGGTCTATTCCGCGCGCGCCACCACCGGAGATCTGCTGGTGGATGCGGGCAAGATGCATGGTCTCGGCGGTGACTTCGCCCTCAAGGCCAAGGGCACCCTGACCGACAACGCGGGGATGGGGACGTTCTTCACCACTGCGGACTCCCACGGCGCTGACCTGGAAGGGAAGACCGTCATCGCCAATGCGTCCCTCTATGCCTCGGGCAAGGTCTCGATCATCGCCGGCAAGGGCGGTGTCCAGATCGGCGGTAACCTCGGTGCCGACAGCATCCTAATCACGGCGGCCAGCGGCGGCATCGCCGGGTCCCATTCCGCTTCGATCAACGGCGGCACCATCACCCTGAGCGCCGCGAAAGGCGACGTGGACGTGGGCGGTCTGCATGCCACCCAGGGTATCCACGTGACCGCCGCCTCCGGTGGCATCCAAGCAGGTGCCGTAAATGCGGGCGATGGGGCCAGCCTCAGCGCCGTGGGCGGTGACATGACCCTGGGCAGGATTGCGGCCGGCGGCAACATCACCGTCAAGGATGCGGGCCATACCCTGAGCTTCGATGGCAGCAACACCAGCGGCGGCGCCACCGTGGTGGCGGAAGGCAATGTGAGCATCACGGCCGGCACTGTCACGCAGCAGCACGACCAAGACGGGTTCAAGATCTCGGCGGGGGGTGATCTCACCGTCAAGGGCAAGATCACTCTCAATCAATACTTCGGCCCATCGTCCACCTTCGGACATCCCCTGATAGCCCATGACCTCAGCCTCAACGCCGGCGGCGCCATCAAGCTGAACAACGGCATCAAGTCCACCAGTTCCACCACGGGGGTGCACGGCGGCATCTCCATCACCGCCGACCAGCTCCTCTACACGGGCAAGGGCAAGACCTTCAGCCTCTCCGCCGCCTTCGGCGATCTCGTGCTCGACGCCTCTATCGGTAGCGTCTCAGCGGGCGTCAAATACAACGTTCAGCTGGCGACCAAGGTCAGCCAGGTCGATGTCGAGCGTTCCATCTATACCGGCACCACAGCGGGCGGTCTCGCCGCGAACCTCTCTCTCCTGGAGACACCCCATGCCGGCGGCACAAGTGCGAACGGCGTGGTCATCGGTGATGCCGGCGGCGAGGATGTGGTCCTCTCCACCAAGGGCATCCTGACCATCAAGGGCCAGGACGTCGTCATCGGCAACACCTCGGGCGGTTCGCTCCATTTCGGCGCCATCACCCTGAAGTCCGGCAAGGACATGCTCATCTCGGCGGCTAGCACGGGCCCCAGCCACCATGGCTATATCCACATGGTCGCCCAGCATGTGAACGCCTACGGCGGCGATGCGGACACCGCGCTCCTGCTGCAAGCGGGCGGCAATCTGACGCTCAAGGCGGACAAGGAGATCGACGTCTCCGGTGCCAGCGGCGATGACCTCATGGCCGCCGGCGACAGCGGTTCGCACAAGGTTGACACCTCCGTCACCCTGAAAGCCAAGGGCAACCTCACGCTGGATGCAGGTGAAGCGGTCGACTTGGAGGGTGGTAGCGCTATCGCGACCGCCCAAGGCAGCAGCGGCAAGATCCGCAACGTAACTGTCGATGCGAGCCTCAATCTCACGGCCGGCAAGGCCCTCACCATCCATGGTTCCAGCGTCACGGTGGACGCCGGTTACGGCATGGCGCGGGCATCCGCAGGCGAAGGTGCCCACAACAGTGCCACGGCCCTCGCCGGTGCCAACCTCAAGGCCGGCACCACCCTCGACATCTCCGCCACCGGGGTCGTGTTGCTCCGGGCTGGCGCTACGTCCTTCGAGGGCCAAGCCTATGCACAGGGCGGCGCTACCGCACTGGCCGAGATCCATGGCGATACCACGCTGAAGGCCAAGGCCGTGAGCCTGCATGCCGGCGGCAACCTCGAGCTGATGGCAGGCAACGGTGTCGGCGCACAGAGCAGCACCGGGACCACGGTCCATGCACCCGAGACGGGCGCCAAGGCGGGACTCACCGCCACCGGCGACATCGCGATCACCGCCGGGACTGGCGGCATCGCATTGCAGGGCGCCAACGTGTCCCTGAGCGGCGGTAACTCCGTGGCCAAGCAGGCCCGGGTCGTTGCCGGGAATTCCGGCACCGCATCCTTCGATGCGGAGGCACGCATCGACCTCGTCACCACTGGCGGGCTGAGCATCACGGCTCCGGGGACGATAACCGTCCATGGCGGCGGCCTCGTTGGCGCCGATGTCCTGGCGACAGGTGACGGTGGCACCGCCAAGATCACGGCAGATGGCGGCGTCGGCATCCGGGGCGCATCCATCAGCATGACGGCCGCCGGCAGTGACCTCAGCATCGCAGGAGGTTCTCTCGCGGGCAGTGCGGCCCAGGCCCATGCGGCTTCCGGCGGCCAGGCTTCCGTGGAGGTGGGCGGGGGAGTGACCCTCGCCGCCACCGGCGGCAACATCACTCTCAAAGGCAAACGGGATGTGACCCTGACCGGTGGCAGCGGTGTCGCCGTAGCCCACAGCGAGAATTTCCGGAACATCCTCAGCTTCATCTCCGCTACCGGCACCGGCAGCAGCACCGTCAATCATTACCACGCTTCTTCCGGTGCCCATGTCTTCCAGGCCGAGGCGGTGGCCCAAGACCTCGGTTCCAAGGCGGATCTCAGCGCCGATGCGGGCGTGAGCTTGAGCGCCAGCGGCAACCTCAGCGTGAGCCAGACCGGCGGCATCTCCGGCAGCCTGTTGGTGCAGGGCGGTGCAGGTGCGGGGCATGATGCCCATGTGGACGCCGGTACTGGCGCCTCAGCGGCACTGCATGCAGGCGCCGGGGTCAAGCTCTCGGCCGGGAAGACGGTGAGCTTGAGCGGCCGCGCGGTCACGGTCCGCGGCGGCAATGCTGTCGCAGCCATGTCCCTGGCCAGTTCCCTCAGGATAGGCACCCTCACGCAAGCGGCGAGCACGGCGGGTACTTTCGCCGCCACCAATTCATTCGCCATAGGCGTGGCGGGCGTGAAGGGCCACGGCCTCGGCGCCCAGGCCGGGCTCATCGCGTCGGCTACGGTGGGCGTCACCGGCGCTGCCATCAGTGTGACCAGCAAGACCGCCGGCATACAGATACAGGGCGGCAACGGCGCGGCTGAAGGTGCCACCCTCACCGGCGCTTCCAGCGGTTACGCGATGCTGCAGGCCTCGGACGGCGTGGACTTCACTGCCACCGGTGCCGTCAGCCTCAAATCGGGCCAGGAGATGGACCTGGGCGGTGGCTCTTATGGCGGGCACATCGCTGCCGTCTTCGGCAAGCAATCGGGTGTGGCGGGCCTCGGCATCGATAGCGGCGTCAGTCTCTCCGGTGGCACCGTCTCCCTCACCGCCGGCGGCGAACTCAAGCTGGCGACCGGCAGGCGCATCGGCGCCAGCATGCATGCCAGCGGCCAGTCCAACGGCCGGGCAGGCGCTCTCGTGTCCGCTGGCGTGGACATCACCGCCAAGACCGCCTTCACTGCGGCGGTCACCGGTAGCGGTGACCTGAAGATCGTGGGCAACAGCAGCGCGGGTTTCAGCGCTAGCGTGAACGCCAATCCCACCCACGCGGGGGCACAGCTCGAGATAGATGACGGTATCGGTATAACCGTAACGGCCGCAGGAGGCACCATCGCATTGGATGCCGCCGCGACCGGCATCGTAGTCCAGACCGGAGCCGACACCGGCAAGGGCGTCAACATGTCCGCCGTGGACAGTGGCTCGGCGAATCTCGATCTCAAGACCGGCATAGACTTCAGCGCCAAGGGTGCGGTCAGCATGACCGCGCGCCAAGGATCGGTATTCCTGGGCGGCGGCGCGGGTCTTGGCAGTGGCGCAGTGGTGACGGCCAACAGCTACGGCGGCGCGGACTTCCACATCACGGACGGCGTGAGCGTCATCGGCGGCAGCGTCAACCTGTCGGCCGGCGGTAACATCACCGTCAAGGCAGGGCAGAACAGTAACGGCAATCACGCCTCGGCCAGTGCCCAAGCCGGCGGCATCGCCAGCTACGAGATCGATCAGCAGGCCGTGATCCAGGCGAAGCACGGGGCCCTCAGCCTCAAAACGGACGGCGAGTTGCGGGTCTACGGCGCGAGCGGAAGCAATGCGGTCGGCGCCACCGCCAAGGCTTCCCATACCGGCGCTAAGGCCACCTTCATCCTGGACCAGGGCGCGTCCCTCAACGGCGCCACCGCCGTAACCCTGAAGTCGGGGCAGTTCATGGACATCGAGGGCGTGACGGGCAACCCTACCGCCCAGCATGCGCAGGTCATCGCAGGCATGAGCGGTTCAGCGACCATGCGACAGGACGAGGGCGTGACCATCAGCACCCGCGGCACCTTCACCGCCTCCGGGCATGAACGCATGTCCATGCAGGGCGCGATCGGGTTGGGACGGGGTGCGCAGGTGACGGCCGATGGATCCCAGGCCACAGCCCTCTATAGCGGAAGCGGCAGCCTCCACATCGCGGCTGGCAAGATCAGGCTCTTGGCCAGTGACATGTTCGTCACCGGCGGGGACCTCGCCGGTGCTTTCGCCCAGGTGAGCGCCAAGAACGGCGGTTCTGCCACGCTGGCCGTGGCTGCCGGCTTGGATCTGACGGCGGTCAGCGGCATCAGCGCCAGCATCACCGGCGCGAGTAAGCAAATCTATATCTTCTCCGGCCACCAGACGGGCGAGCACGCGTCCGCCAGCGCATCCGACGCGGCCAGCAAGGCCCAGGTGACTGCCGATGCCTCAGCTCACATCACCGTGACCGGTGCCGCCGGCAGCATCAAGATCAACACCGGCAACCTCAGCGGCACGTTCATCTATCTCGGCGCGTCCACCAGTGCCGGGCTGGGCGTCATAGCCAAGGCCAAGCAGGGTGGCAGCGCCGCGGTCAACGTGACGAATAACTTCGAGATGAGCGCCCTGGGGGCCATCAGTGTCATCAACCCCCATGGCAGCGCTTCTATCACCGCCGGTTACGCAAAGAACGGCGGGAGCATGTCCGTCACCGTCGCCTCAGGCGGCAAAGCAGCCGCCGACGTGGCGAGCGGTATCGACATCACCGCTGGGAGCCTCACCGTCCAGACCGGCACGCTCTTCGTCCAGGGCGCCCGCGCATCCAATGCCGATCAGGTCAAGGTGCATGCCGCCCATGGCGGTTCAGCCCAGGCCAGCGTGGATATGCATGTGAACCTGACCGCCACCGGGGCCATGAAACTCTCCGCCGCCCACAACATGTTCGTCGAAGGCGCGGTGGGCGGAGCGGGTTCCGGCGAAGGCAACGGCTCCTCTGCCTCCATCACGGCCACGGGCTCCGGCGCCAAGGCGGGCCTCAGCCTGAGCGGACATGTGCAACTGAGCGGAGCCACCGTCAGCTTGAAGGCTGTCGATACGCTCAAGGTGGGCGGCAACACCCATAGCGGCTCCCTCTCCACCCATGGCATGGACGGTGGCCACGACATACTGAGTGCGACTTCGTCGGCCACTGCCAACCTGGTCGAGGATGTGGGCATCAGCGTCATCGCCCGTAGTACCTTCACCGCCAAGGGCCAGGATGTGCTGATGCGTGGCGCATCCAGCCTGGGCGGACATTTCGTCGGCAGCGGGCAGCTGGGCGACATCGGCGCCAGCTTCCTGGGTGGCCTGGAAGTCACCGCCAAGAGTATCGCCGTCTCCGGCACGGATGTGCTCATCGGAGGCGGCTCGCGCCTGGGTTCCAGCGCGCGCCTCGACATGCTGAGCGGCAGCGGCACGATTCAGGCGGATGCCGGCGTGAACCTCCACGCGACCCACGGCAACCTGACCGTGACGGCCAAGAACAGCCTGACCGTGAAAGGTGGCGACCGGGCCGGCGCCGGCAGCGCCGTCCCCAGCGCAGGAGGAGGGACTCCCCATAGCTTCAATACCAGTGGCAGCCTCTATTCCCGCAGCAGCAGCCAGTTCCAGACCGTGGATGTGGGCACCGTGCGTGCCGGAGCGAACGGGATAGCTTCCCTGAGTGCCGGCGCGGGCGTGAGCCTGACTGCCAGCGGTGCCATCACCTTGAGTCAGACCGCCGCCAGCGGGGACGTGGTCGTGGAGGGTGGCAACCGGACCGCCGCTCAGACGCGGGCCTTGGGCCAGGATGGAGGCAGCGCCATGGTGGGTGCCCAGGCTGGGGTCGAGATCACGGCAGGAGCAGGTCTGACCCTTTCCGGCACCCAGGTGACGGTGCACGGCGGCACCAGTGCAGCCCTGGGCGGGCCCAGCAGTTTCACCAGCACCAATATCAGTCATTGCACCACTGGTTCAGGTTGCGGTTCGCCATCGACCACCAAGACCACCGTCGCCACAGTGAACGCCACGGGAGGCGGCGCCAAGGCCAGCCTGACCGCTGGTGCAGGTGTGTCCCTGAGTGGTGCCGTGGTGACTGTGGCTGCCACCGAGACCCTGGCGATCGATGCCGGTCTGCAGGCAGGGCGTAGCGCCAGCTTGCAAGCCCATTCCCTCGGCGACGTGGTCAGCGCCTCCGTCGATTCCGGTGTGGCGATCAACGCGGCCGGGGCCATCGTCCTCACGGCTGGCAGTGAGATAGATCTGTTCGCTGGCAATAGCGCGGCAGTCCATGCCAAGGTCACGGCGGGCAGCCATGCCAGCGCCGGCTTGGAGGTGGACAGTTCGCTCTCCATCCAGGCGGGGACATCATTCACCGCCACCGCGCCGGTGGTGAACATCATCGGCGGCAGCGATGCCGCCGGTTCCGCTCAGGTCACGGCCCGCCAGGCCAGTGCCCAGGCGGGAGCAAACGTCACCGGCGGGGTCGAGATCACGGCTAAGACCATCGCGGTGACCGGCACCTTGGCTGCCAGTTCCAGCCTTGGCTTACACGTGACGGGTGGTGCTCACACCGCCGTGGGTGCGCATGACTTCGCCTCGAGTGGCGGATCGGCGAACCTGGATGCCGCCACAGGTGTCAGCCTGATTGCCACCGGCAAGATCACGCTCAAGGCCACCGCGTCGGGCCTGGACATACAAGGCGGCGGCAACAGCAGCATCGTCAGCGGAGACCCAATCCAGAATCTGGCCTTCGCGAGCGCTTCCGGCAGCGGCGCCGTGGCGAACCTGGGTCAGTCGGACGGGGTGCTCATCCACGCCGGCACCAACCTCACCATCAAGGCCGGGCAGGACCTGACCGTGGCCGGCGGCTTCGGCAACCATGCCAGCATCCAGGCGAAGACCGGCGGCGTCGCCGCTGCCTCGCTGGACGCTGCCGTCTCGCTGTCTGCGGGCCATGCCGCCAGCCTCACCGCGGTCGCGGGCTCGGTGCGGATCACCGGCGGGGACTCCGATGCCATCCTGGCCAACGTGTTCCCGTCCTTCGGCAGCGCATCGTCACCGGCGGCGGGCCCTGCCGGCGGCAAGCTCACGGGCAGCTTGGATGCCTCGGTCAGCATCACCACCGGTAAGAACCTGACCCTCAAGGCAGGGGCCGATGTGGTCGTGTCGGCCGGTGGAGCAGCGACCCTCCAGGTGGGGGCATTGCAGACCGGTCACAGCAACTATCGGGGTCTGGCCTGGGACGGGTCCTCAGCCGATCTGACCGGCGCGGTGGGCGTCACCCTGGACGCCGGTGCACTCCTCACGGTCGATCCCGGCACCGGCACCCTGACCCTGACCGGCAAGGGGCAGGGGTCCGACGCTTCCAGCCATGTCACCCGGGTCGCGGTGTTTGGTGCCGATGGCCCCACCCTCACCCTGGATGCTTCGGTGAACCTCAGCGGCATCACCATCAACCTGAATGGTGTACCCACCATCAGCAGCGTCGCGCCGACGAGTTCCCTCGGCATCAGCGTGGATGGCAGCGTCAACATCACAGGCATCGCGGTCACGGTCTTCTCGCCGCAGGGCGCGGCACCGCTCGGGACCCTGCAGAGCCAGGCCCTGGTGATGCACCTGGAGACGCTGGTGGCGCCAGCCCAGGGGGGCAGGGGAGAGGTCACGCTGTTCGAACCCGCCGCCCAGGGCAGCTATCTCGGCGCCTTCGGCGGCAGCTGTACTGCCAGCCTGCAACAGGTGGCGAGCAGCGCCTACCGTTGCGGCGGCCGATAGGCTCCTGAAACGAGACCGGCCCCTCGCGGGGCCGGTCTTTTTTTTGTCGTCCTGAGCGCGGCCGTATGCCGCCTATCCTCACTTGTCTTCGTAGACTTCCTTGAGATGGTCGTCGAGCCGGCGGCTGGCTTTCATATCCTCGATGGCGCGCCAGGCCTGGGTGTTGCGGCCCTGGGGGCGGGCGGCGGCGGGTTTGGCGCCGCTGCCGGGCTTGCGGCCGGGGCGGCCTTCCGGCTCGTAGTGGTCGTTCGTGTCGTCTTTGGACAGGATGTCGTCTATCGCGGATGACTTCGGGGGCATCGCTTTCCTCTCGCTGGGCGGTGAGTGGAATGTCGTATCGAACAAAAAGACACCGGCGACCGAAGTCGCCGGTGCGGGTGCGTTTTATACCCTTTCGGGATTTTCTTGTAAACGTCTTTTTACAGTTGACTCATTTGCCTTCCGCGTGGGCCTGGTGGTCCCGGGCGAAGAAGGTGTACATGGTCGGCACCACGAACAGGGTGAACATCGTGCCGATGGTCATGCCGGCGGCGATGACGATGCCGATGTCGCGGCGGCTGGCGGCGCCGGCGCCGGAGGCGATGATCAGCGGCATCACGCCCAGTACCATGGCGGCGGTGGTCATGAGGATGGGACGCAGGCGCACCGCGGCGGCATGCTCGATCGCCTCGCGCTTGCCCATGCCCTCGTGCTCCTGCATCTTGTTCGCGAAGTCCACCATCAGGATGCCGTGCTTGCTGATGAGGCCGATCAGCGTCACCAGGCCCACCTGGGTGTAGATGTTGATGGTGGCCGCGCCCATGGCGATGGGGATGAGGGCGCCGAACACCGCGAGCGGTACGCTGATGAGGATGACGAGCGGATCGCGCCAGCTCTCGAACTGCGCCGCCAGCACCAGGAAGATGATGATGATGGCGAAGAAGAACGTGGTGAGCAGGGCGTTGCCTTCCTGCACGTACTGACGGGTGTCAGCCGCGTAGTTCACGTAGAAACCCGGCGGGAACACCTTCTTGGCTTCGCCGTTCAGGAAGTCCACCGCCTGACCCATGGGGATACCCATGAAGCCGCTGATGGTGGCGGAGTTGAGCTGCTGGAACTGGTTCAGCTTGTCCGGCGTCACGCTGTTCCGGACGGTGGCGATGGTGGACATGGGCACCATGCTGCCGCTGGCGGTCTTCACGTAGTACTGCTGCAGCTGGTCGCCGCTCTGGCGGTATTTGTCCGCCACCTGCGGGATGACCTTGTAGCTGCGGCCCTCGAGGTTGAAGAAGTTGAGGTAGCCGCCGCCCAGCATGATGCTGAGCGTGTTGGCCGCGTCCTGCATGCTGATGCCGAGCTGCTGCGCCTTGTTGCGGTCGATGTCGATATTGATCTGCGGCGTGTTGAACTTCAGGTCGCTGTCGATGTAATAGAACATCTTGCTGTCGCGGCCGGCGGTCAGCAGTTTCTGGGTCACGTCGAAGATCTGCTGGTAGTCCGCGGTGGAGCTGACCACGAACGAGAGGCCGCCCTGGCTCGCGCCCGGAAGCGACGGGAAGTTGATGGAGAAGGCGTTGATGCCCGCGATCTTGCTCAGGCCGCCCTGGATCTCCTGCTGGATATCCTGCTGGCTGCGTTTGCGCTGGTCCCAGGGCTTCAGCACCATGCCACCGATGAAGTTGTTGACCCCGCCGGCACCGTTGATGAGGAAGTAAGCGTCCTTCTCCGGGATGCTGGCGAAGATGTCGTTCACCTGCTTGGTATAACGCTCCATGATGTCGTGGGTCACGTCCTTCTCGCCGAAGCCGGTGACGAACACGAAGCCCTGGTCCTCGGTAGGGGCCAGTTCCTTCTGGGAGATCATGTAGAAGGCGAAGCACAGCAGCAGCACGAACACCGCCACGAACACCGTGACTGGACGGTATTGCAGCACGCTGTGCAGGAAATGCTCGTAGCGGTTCTTGAGCTTCTCGAACAGGTCGTTGAGCCGTTTCTCGAACTTGCCCACGTTGCCCACGGGCTGCAGGATCTTGGAGCACATCATGGGCGAGAGGGTCAGGGCGATGACGCCGGAGATGACCACGGCGCCCGCCAGGGTGAAGGCGAACTCGCGGAACAGGTTGCCGGTGATGCCGGAGAGGAAGCCGATGGGGGCGTACACCGCCGCCAGCGTCAGGGTCATGGCGATGACGGGCGTCGCGATCTCGCGGGCCGAGATCAAGGCCGCCTCGAACGGGCTCTTGCCTTCCTCGATGTGGCGATGGGTGTTCTCCACCACCACGATGGCGTCGTCCACCACCAGGCCGATGGCCAGCACCATGGCCAGCAGGGTCAGCAGGTTGAGGGAGTAGCCCAAGAGCAGCATCAGGAAGGTGACGCCGATCAGGGACAGGGGGATGGTGATGACCGGGATGAACACCGGACGCAGCGCGCCCAGGAACAGGAAGATCACCAGGATCACGATCAGCGCCGCCTCGATGATGGTCTTGATGACCTCGTAGATGGAGCCGCTGATGAACTTGGTGGCGTCATAGGCCACGTCCAGCTTGAGCGCCGGGGGCAGGGCGGCGGCGACCTCGTCCAGGCCCTTGCGCACCAGCTTCACGGTGGTGAGCGGGTTGGCGTCCGGGGTGGTGGAGATGGCCATGTACACCGCGGTGATGCCGTTGAAGGTGGCGGAGGAATCGTAGTCCTCGGAGCCGAGTTCCACGTCGGCCACGTCCTTGATGCGCACCAGCGCATCGCCCTCCTTGCGCAGCACGATGTCGCTGAAGCCCTGGGCATCGTGCAGGTCGGTGGTGGCGGCGATGTTGACCGAGACGGTGCTGCCCTTGGTGTTGCCGGGGGCGGCCAGGTAATTGTTGGCGAGCAGCGCGTTGGAGACGTCCGTAGCGGTCACGCCGTGGGCGGCCATGCGCTTGGGGTCGAGCCAGATGCGCATGGCGAAGGGTTGGCCGCCCAGCACCTGCGCGCCGGCCACGCCGTCCAGCGTCTGCAGCTTGGGCTGCACCACGCGGGTCAGGTAGTCGGTGACCTGGCCCTGGCTCATCTCCTGGGAATAGAAGCTGATGTACATGATGGCTGCGCCGCGGATGTCCGAGGCCTGGATCACGGGAGCCTGGGAGGCCTGCGGCAGCACGCTCTTCACCTCGTCCACCTTGCTCATGATATCCACGAGCGCCTTATGGGGGTCGTAGTTGAGCTTGAGGTTGATGGTGATGGAGCTGACGCTCTGGGCGCTCGACGAGGTGATGTAGTCGATGCCTTCGGCGCTCGCCACCGACTGCTGGATAGGCGTGGTGATGAAGCCCTGGATCACGTCGGCGCTGGCGCCGGGATAGGCGGTGGTGATGGTGATCTGGCTGTTCTCGATCTTCGGGAACTGCCGCAGTTCCAGCGTATCGATGGACTTCAGGCCCAGCAGCAGGATGACCAGGCTTACGACCGTCGCGAGGACCGGCCGCTTGATGAAGAGGTCGGTGAATTTCATTTGCTGGCGGCTCCCGGGGTCTGGTCGGGGGTGACGTTGTTGTCGATGACGACCGTGGCGCCGGTGTGCAGCTTCTGCATGCCAGTGGTGACCACCTGGTCGCCGGCCTTAATGCCTTCCAGCACTGCCACGCGGGTGCCGTGCTCGTCACCGAGCTTGACGAAGACCTCGGTGGCGGTCAGCAGGGGCTGGCCCTTGTCATCCTTCTTCTCCTTGTCCGGTGCCACGACGAACACCGAGTTACCGTACAGGGAGTAGGTGACAGCGGACTTGGGTACCGTCACGAACTCTCCCGGCTTGCCGGCGGAGATGGAGACGTTGGCGAACATGCCGGCGCGCAGCTGGTGCTGCGGGTTGGCGATCATGCCTTGCACGCGGACCGTGTGGCTGGAGGGATCCACCTTCGAGTCGATGGCGTTGATCTCTCCGGCGAACTTCTGGTTCGGGTAGGCATCGACGGTCACGTCCATGCGCTGGCCCTTCGCGAGCGAGGACAGCGCCTGCTCCGGCAGGTTGAATGAGGCATACATGTGGTCGAGCGCCTGCAGCGTCACCAAGACCGTGCCGGACGGCAGGTACTGGCCGAGGTTCACGTTGCGGATGCCGGTGTGGCCCGAGAAGGGCGCGCGGATGGACTTCTTGTTGATGTCCGCTTGGGTGTTCGCGACGTTGGCCTGGGCTTGCTTCAGGTTGCTGTCGGCCGTGTCCACGTCCGACTGGGAGATCAGGTGCTTGCTGAAGATGTCATGGGCACGCTGGGCGTTCAGGTCCGCGAGCTTCTCTTGGGCCTTGAAGCCCTGCAGCTGGGCTTGCTCATTGCTGTCATCCAGCTGCACCAGCAACTGGCCTTTCTCGACCTCCTGGCCGGAGTCGAAGTTGATGGCGGTCACGTTGCCAGCCACCTGGTTGCTGATATCGGCGCCCTGCACCGGATCGAGGTTGCCCACCGACACGAAGTTCGGCTGCCAGGTCTCTTGCTTGGCCGGCTCTTCCGACACGGTGACGATCTGTTTCTGGCTCTTGAAGCCCTGGATCATCTTGTACATGCGGAAGCCGAACACGCCGCCGACGATGAGAGCGATACCCAGCAGCACGCCGCCGGCGATGAGGAAACGCTTAAGCATTGGAATAACCTCTGTTTCTGGATGCAGCCTGGGCGGCCTTGAGGCGCGTCCGGGCGGGTTTCGTGGATCTAGGGGCAGTCTTGGCGCCGGCCTGGTCGAGGCTGCCGCGATGGTCGCGTATGTAGTCACGGGCGGCGCCCATCATGGCGCGGCCGAAACCGTAGACGAAGCGCGCGCCGGAGGTGGGCTTCTCGCCGGCCTGGGCACACTCGTTCTCATGGGCCTCGATCAGGGCGAGCTTCTGCTCGATCTCCCTCAAGTGCTGGTCCAGCACCGCGTCCAGCCGCGCCGGCGGCAGCAGGTGGGCGAAATACATGAGCACCAGGAACTCGGACTTCACCTTGTGCTGCGGCTCGGTGGCCTGCAGCTGGGCCAGGAACGCTTCGCGGCCGGCGTCGGTCAGGTGATAGAGCTTGCGGCTGGGGCCCGCCTGGCCCGGCACGGTACGCGCCGTCACCAGTTTCGCCTCGGTCAGTTCCGCGAGCGCCGGATAGATGGAGCCGTAACCGGCCACGAAACAGTGGCCGAAGGTGCTCTCGAAGAATTTCTTGATGTCGTAGCCGGTGGCATCCCCGTAGGTGAGGGCCCCCAGGCACAGGTCTTTGACGTCCACCGAGGTTCCTTGCCGGATCAGGGGGATTTCGAGGGCGCCCATCCTATATCGGGTTGATATATAGGGCAAGTGACGCTTGTCATATCCAAGCGCACCCCGTCGCCCGATATGACCCGGTGTGTTTGGACTCCCGCAGGTGAGGAAGGTTCCGGTCGGTTACTAGCTGGATTTGCCGGCAGCCCGCTCGGCGAGCTTCAAGTGCGGCCCGACCCGGAGGGCAGCCTTGGCGGCCTCTTGGATACGTCCGTCCCGCCCGATCAGGTAGGTGACCCGGCTCACGCCGAAGCCAAGGGGGCCATCGCAGTCGTAGGCGCTCACCACGCGCTTGTCCGGATCCGCCAGGAGCGGGAAGGGCAGGCTGTAGTGCTCACGGAAGCGGGCGTGGCTGGCGCTGTCCTGGGGGCTGATGCCGATGAGGCTGACGCCCGCCTTGGCAAGCTCCGGCTCCAAGGCACTGAAGGCGCAGGCCTCACGGGTGCAGACCGGCGTGAAGTCCGCCGGATAGAAATACAGCAGCACTGGCCCCTTGGCGAGCAGTGCGCTCAAACTGATCTGCCTGCCATCGTGGTCAGGGAGGGTGAAATCCGGAGCTTGGTCGCCGACCTTGAGCATGCTGGGCCTCCTTAAGGCCTGGAGGTCCACGGCAGGCGGCCGGGGACCGGCTGGTATAATGACACTCCGATGGATGCGCGGCGAGTCCGCGCCATCAAATGAGCCACCCCAAGCAGGATCAGCGATGAAGATAACGGTACACGGCAGCGGTTACGTGGGCCTGGTGAGCGCCGCGTGTTTCGCCAACATGGGCAACGACGTGCTCTGCGTGGACGTGGACAAGGACCGGGTCGCGCGCCTGAAGCGGGGGGAGGTGCCCATCGTCGAGCCGGGTCTCGACCACCTGATGGCGGACGGCATCAAGAGCGGCCGCCTGAAGTTCACCGACGTGCCCGCCGAGGGCGTGAAGTTCGGCCTGTTGCAGTTCATCGCAGTCGGCACCCCGCCTGACGAGGACGGCTCCGCCGACCTGCGCTACGTGTTGCAGGTGGCCAAGACCATCGGCGAGCACATGGATGGCGAGAAGATCGTGGTGGACAAGTCCACGGTGCCGGTGGGTACCGCCGACAAGGTGCACGACGCCATCGCCGCGGCCCAGAAGGCGCGCGGCGCCAGCCATCCCTTCGAAGTCGTCTCCAACCCGGAGTTCCTGAAGGAAGGCAGCGCGGTGGAGGACTTCGCCCATCCGGACCGCATCGTGGTGGGCGCCACCGGCAGCCGCGGTGTGGAGGTGATGCGCACCCTGTACGCGCCCTTCACCCGCAACCATGAGCGTCTGATGATCATGTCGGTGCGCGACGCCGAGTTCACCAAGTACGCCGCCAACGCCATGCTGGCGGCGCGCATCAGCATGATGAACGAGTTCGCCAACGTGGCCGAGCGCCTGGGGGTGGACATCGAGCAGGTGCGCAAGGGCATCGGTTCCGACCCGCGCATCGGCTACCACTTCCTTTACGCCGGCGTGGGCTACGGCGGCTCCTGCTTCCCGAAGGACGTCTCGGCCCTGACCCGCACCGCCGCCAAGTCCGGCTACGAGCCTGTGCTCCTGCACGCGGTGGAAGAGGTGAACCGGCGCCAGAAGCAGACCCTGTTCCAGAAGGTGCGTCAGCACTTCGGCGGCGACCTGAAAGGCAAGACCATCGCCCTCTGGGGTCTCGCTTTCAAACCCAACACCGATGACATGCGCGAGGCGCCGAGCCGCGTGCTGATGGAAGCGTTGTGGGAGGAGGGCGTGAAGGTGCGGGCTTACGATCCCGCCGCCATGCACGAGGCGAGCCGCATCTACCCCAAGCAGCCCCTGCTCGAGCTCTGCGAATCGCAGATGGCCTGCTTGGACGGTGCCGATGCCCTGGTGGTGATCACCGAGTGGACCCAGTTCCGCAGCCCGGACTTCGACGAGATCAAGAAGCACCTGAAGCAGCCGGTGGTGTTCGACGGCCGCAACGTCTACGATCCCGCAGCCATGCGTGCCAACGGCATGGTCCATTACTCCGTGGGGCGTCCAGCCGTCCTCGCGACGTGAGACCTTCCTGACGTGAATGAAGAAGGGGCGCCCTGAGGCGCCCCTTCTTGTTTTCGTATCCTGATCTGCTTATCGGATCATGCGACGCCGATGTAGAAGGGCGCCTGTCAGGGCCAGCAGGCTCAGGAGTCCTGTCATCCCGCCACCCCCGGATTTGGCTGGGGGTGGGGTGCCGCCACCACCACCTCCGCCACCGCCGCTCGAACCGCCGCTGGAGGGGAACACGCTGTCCGGGTTGCCGATGGCCACATCGGTCTTGTCGATGCAGCCGAGCTTGACGCCGCCGGTGGCGTTGCCGAGGGTCACATTGAAATGCAGATAAGCCGCGGAACCCTTGGCGATCTTGCCGGTGTTGATGAGCGGCACGGTGAAGGTCTTGGGCGAGGAGTCGCCGGCTGCCCACTTCACCGTGCCGGTCGTGGACGAATAGTTGGTCCCGGCGCGGGCGCTCTTGTTCCCTGCATCGACGCCGCCGTCATGGGTGGAATAGCCCACGCTCACGGCAGCCGTGGAGCCGGAACGCAGCAGGGTCAGGGTGGCGTTGCCGGCCGCTTCGTCGTATTCGTAGTTGCCGTCGAAAGTGACCTCGTCGCTGCCGGGCTGGGCATAGCACGCGGTGAGGGTGTAAGGCTGGTGGGCAAGTCCGGCGAAGTTCACCACCACCACGTGATAGGTGCCTGCGCTGGTGTCTGGACGCTTGCCGGCATCGAAGGGGTTCTTCAGGCCGTCATAGGCGATGCTCTCATCGCCGTCTTCCCGGCCGCTGGTCTGGCTGTTGGGTTCGATGTACTGCTGGAACTCCGGATCTGAGCTGGGGTTATCGACCCCTATGGTCTCCAGGTACTGGGGCAGGCGGTCCTTCATGGCGATGAGGTCGATGTCCACGCCGCCCGGGGTGGTGGACCAGATCACCAGGTTCTTGGCGCCGGAAGGCAGCGTGATGTGGAAATCCTGGAAGTCATCGTAGACGTTGCGCGTCAAGCTGCCTGATATGGTCACGCCGTCCGCGAGGCTGCCGGCCTCCAGGTAGAAGTACCGAGTCTCATCGCCGCCGCTGGCGGTGGTGAGGTGCAGCTTGAACAGCAGGGACTGGTTGCCGCCGATCGAGCCGAAGCTGGTCGCGAAGGACATGGTCGCGGTGCCGTCGATCACGTTCGGCGAAGTGCCGGTATGGGAGATGCCGCTGGTGACATCGACGGTGCCGCCAGTCACGGTGGCGAGGCCGTCGGAACCGGCGTAGCTCAAGGTGCCCTGCACATCCGTCTCGTCCGGACCCGCATTCGCCACGGTCACCTTTATGTCCGCAGTCTCGCCGGGATCGATCTCGCCGTCGTCGTCGCCTGAGGCGCTGTCATCGAGCGTCACGCCGCGCACCACCATCACGCCATGGGTCACATCCTGCATCGCCTGGTAGGCGTTCAGACGGCCGGTGGCGCTGCGTCCATCGATGGCGGCTGGAGCCGTTGCGTTCTGGCTGCGCTCCGAGCCGTTCAGGAGGTGGGCTTTCAGGTCATGCCAGTCAGGCTGGGCCGGATTTGAATTGAGTTGAAGGTACTGGCCCACCAGCGCAGCGGTGCCGGCGGTGATGGGTGATGAGAATGAGGTACCGGACACCAACGCGAGAGCCCCGTGGCCGCCCCGGGTGAGTGCCGTTATGGAGTCCCCCGGCGCGAGCAAGGTCACGTCGAAGGATCCCCACTGGCTCCAAACCGTCAGCTTATCCGTGCTGTCGCTGGCGCCCGCCGCGATCACGTTCGCCAAGCCGGGTTTGGTCGTCACTTTGCCGGGCGTCGGATCCCCCTGGGCATCGACGTGGGGAAAGATGACCGTCTGGCCCGCGTAGTTGGCAGGGTAGGCGGCGCCGGCCCGGTCGTTGTCCGAGTCGCTGTTACCGGCGGAGACCACCACCAGGATGCCGGCGTTCTGGGCATCCACGAGGGCATCGTATTCCGCCTGGGAGGGTATCGGTCCACCGAAGCTCTCGTTGATGACTTTCACGCCGCCGTAGTTCACCGCGTATTCGATGCCGGCCACGATGGAACTGTCCGTGAGATCGGACTTGATCGGCACGATCTTCGCGCTCCACAACACGCCCGCCATGGCTTCACCGTTGCTGCCCAATGCCGCCAGTGTGCTCGCCACGAAGGTGCCGTGGTCCTCGGTGCCGTCGGTCTTGGTGGCCCTGGCAGCGCTGCCGCTGGTGGCGACACAGCTCGAGCCGGTGCAGCTGGTACCGGGCAGGAAGTTGCTCTTCAGGTCCGGGTTGGTCAGATCGAAGCCGTCATCGATGATCGCGACCTTGAAACTGCTGACCTTGGAAGGGTTCCTGCTGCAGGTGCTCCCGGTGGGATCGCAGAAGAGCCCCCAGGCCGCGGTCAGACCAACGTCCGCGTGCGGTTCTGAGACGTTTTCCGCGTACCACTGCTGGCCGAACCCGGGGTCATTGGGGTAGACGCAAGCCGCGGGCGCGATGGCATAGCCGGGATGGGTGCAGACACCGAGACCCGTGGTCTTCACCGTGAACGTCACCGCGGTCGGATAACGGTAGTAGTTGGGTTCGGCGTATTCCACCGTGCCGCTGGCTTCGAGCTGGCGGACGCCCTGCATGACGTCGGTGCCTGCCGGCAACCGGACCAGGCTCATGCGCGATGAGCCGCCGAGATGGGGCTCCTCTTCCTGGGCGGTCAATGCATGCAGGGCCGAGCTGCGCTGGTCGGGGCGTGCATCGGCCTTGTATTTCACGATCAGTTCGCCCGGCACGTACAACGGGCGCTTCTGCTGGGCGCCCTGCATCGCGGCCGTGGCCGCGCAAGAAGCCAGGAGGAGGGCGGTACCGCAAAGGCGGAGGGCGAGATGGCTGTGTCTGGGGGTCATGGCGGCCAACCTGGTGGATGGGGGTGGGATGCCGTCCCTGTGGGCCCGGTCGAAGCCAGGGGCGGGTCTTGAGGGGCAAGCATAACCCGCGGCCGGGCAGCTGTCGTAGCTCGGTGGAGGGAAGCAGCCTCCATCAGGATGCTGGCTGTGCCGCGGGCCGGATGCTAGAATTGCGCCGCAAGTTTCGGGGCGGTAGCTCAGCTGGGAGAGCGTCGCGTTCGCAATGCGAAGGTCGGGAGTTCGATCCTCCTCCGCTCCACCAAAGCTTTCCAAGCCGGGCCCCGTGCCCGGCTTTGTGTTTGTGTCGTACAGTGACCGTAATCGAGGCCCCGGCAGCTCAGTTGGCTGAGGCCGAGAGGAACGCCGCAGGCGTTCCACAGGCCGAAGGCGAGGCAGGGATGCCGAGCTGGGAGGCCCACCAGGGATGGGAAAGCATCACAAGTTAAGATGACTGCGAGGCCCCGGTAGCTCAGTTGGATAGAGCGTGTGCCTCCTAAGCGCAAGGTCGGCGGTTCAACTCCGCCCCGGGGCACCATTCCCAAGGCTGGTATCATCGGTCCGCAAGCTAAGGGAGCCGCAGCATGTCCGTCGAGCGTGTGGATTTCCCCCTCTCCCTCGAAGACTTCTACCTTCGTTTCTACACCCGGCGCCAGCCTGCGGTGATCCGCACCCGATCCCTCGCCCAGCTCGGCTGGCAGACCCACCTTTGGACCAACGAATACCTGGCTTACAAGGCCGGCGTCCATGAAGTGCTGGTGCAGAAGCGGGGCGGCGCGGGATACAGTGCCGAAAGCTCGGCTTATGTGCCGATGCTATTCGTCGATTTCCTGCGCCAGGTGATGGCACGGCCTGGCGGCGATGAACGCACCTATCTCAACCTGCAGACTGACAACGTGCTGGAGCCGCCCCTACTACAGCTGCTGGGTGACTTCTCCATCCCGCCTCTCTTCAAGGATCTGACGCTGCGTTGCGTGAACCTGTGGATGGGCAATAGCGACAAGACCATCACCACGCCTCTGCATCACGACTTTAACGACAATCTGTATGTGGTGGTGGAAGGAAAGAAACGCTTCACCCTGTTCCCGCCGGAGCAGGCGCCGAACCTCTATCCCCGCGGCCAGCTCCAGGGTGTGGATCCGAACGGCATCATCCGGTATGCCACGCTCTCAGGCATGCCGCATCTGTCGCAAGTGGATATCGACGCCCCCGACCGGTTGCGGTTCCCGCGCTACGCCGAGGCCGAGCCGACGCGCCAGGACGTTGAGATCGGAGCGGGGGAGATGCTGTTCCTGCCGGCCGGCTGGTTCCACCAGGTGAGTTCCAGCGGGCGGCACATCGCAGTCAGCTTCTTCGCCGTAGTGCCGGATAGCCAGCAGCTCACGCATGGACGGGAACTGCTGGCGAAGCGCACGACTTCCGCCTGAGCGATCAGCCTTTCGAGGGTTCCATCCCGAGTGCGGCGAGCAACGGACCGAGGTCTGCGCCGTATTTCTTCCACCGCTGCACGGAAGTGTTGTAGAGGGGCTTGCGGACCTGCACCGCGCTCGCCGTGGTGATGCCGCGGGACACGTTCTGGAAATCCAGGCAGGAGGCCTCGAACTCGAGGCCGCAGAAGTCGAGTATCCGGCGCAATTCCTTCTCGGGCTCGACCACGAGCGACTCGTAGTCGACGTCGAGGATCCTCCCGGCCGGCAGCACGGAATGCCAGTGCTCCATCAGCCGCTGGTAAAGCCGGTGATACTGCCCGAGTTCCGACAGGTCATAGCAGTAGGGCACTTCCGAGCTGTAGAGACGCTGGTAGCTGCTCAGGCACGTGTCAACGGCATCCCGCCGGCTATGGATTATCCGGGCATTGGGGAAAGCCAGATGGATGAGGCCCAGGAACATGAAGTTGCCGGGGAGCTTGTCGGTGAAATGCGGTTCCTTGCCCTGCAGCTGCCGAGTGAATGCGGTATATTCAGCCGCGATCTGACGCAGGTCGCCGGTGACTTGCTCATCGCTGCCGGGAGACGCTTCGCCCCGGTCTCCCCATACGATGCCCACGCCGCGCGCGATCTCGGCCATGTGAGGTAATTCGCCGCCTCCTCTGACCTGGGAATGCCCCGCGAGCATCTGCTCCAGGACCGTGCTGCCGGAGCGCGGCATGCCGAGTATGAAGATGGGGGCGAGCTGAGCATCGCTCGCGCTGGCGAAACGCCGGAAGAAATCCTTCGTGAACAACGCGATGATCTTATCTGTGCGCTCACGGTCCGCGTCGATGTGGTAGTCGATGGTGCTGCGCTTGAGCCGGTTGGCTTCACGCAGGTGGGGGAACGCCCGGCCCGCATCGCCCGCATCGTCATAGGCTTTGGCCAAGGCGAACCCGGCATCTATACGCAGGCTGAGAGGCGCATCGTGATCCGCAGCCCTGGCTTCCAAGCCCGGGATACGCGGGTCATCGGGGGTCAAGGCGCCCAAGCTGGCGAGCTGGTAATAGACCGCCATCTCGGGTGAGATCCTCAAGGCCGTCTCGCAGGCCGTACGCGCTGCATCCAGCTTGCCCAAGACGGTCAGCGCTATGCATGCATTGAAATGGGCGGAAGGAGAGTTGGGGTCGCGGCGCAGAGCCATGTCGTAGAACGCGAGGGCATCCTTATGGCGCCCGTTCCGCATCAGTAGGTTGCCCAGCATGATGCATGGGTTCGGATCACGTGGGAACCGGTTGATGCTGCTCCGCATCACATCGACCGCTGAATCGAATTTGCCGCGGGTGGCGAGGATATCGGCGAATTCCTGCGCGTGCTCAGCCTCGCCAGGTTCGGCCATGAGGGCACGGCGGAACGCTTCTTCGGCCGCATCCAGGTTACCCGCCAGCTTGGCCATCCTTCCCAAGCCGTTCCAGCTTATCGCCTGGTCATGCGGCGCATGGGATGAGGCCAGCGCGCGGTTGTAGAACCGATCGGCATCGGCGAAGCGCTTCTGTGCCGTAGCGAGACCCGCCGCCAGGCACAACACGCCATGATGGCTGGGGTATTGCGCCAGGAGATCTTCCGAACGTTCCATGGCGCCTTGCACGTCGCCGATGTCGAACTGATGGAGGGCCTTCTCGATGGCGAGAGTGATGGTATCCACTGGATCCGGCGTGCTCATGTCTAGGTGCCTTGCCGCTGCTGCAGCTTACCTTCGACCATGCGGCGAAGTTCGATGGCCAGTTGCGGGAGGATGCGGAAGCTGGGGGTAGAGTTCGGGTTGATGCGGACACCCACATCCGGCGGCACCCCCAGCATTGCCCAACGGGCATCCACTTCCGCGGGATGGCGGAACTCGCCCATGTCCGCCGCCACGGCCTCGGCGTGGGCGCGATCGGTGAACACGGCGAGCATGGCCTGCTGCTTGTCCTCGCCGTCGCTCACGAACAACAGCCGCATCTCGGTGCTGGGCAAGGAGCGGCCGTCCCACGGTTGGTCCATGAGCACGAAGATGCGTGTGCTCATGAACTTCTCCAGCACCACGCGCCGTCCTTCGGCGGTGTCTTCGAAGTTTTCCAGCGCTTGTATGAGGGTCTCGGGCTTGGTTGTCATGTTGGCGCGATGCATAGTGGGTTAGAGGGACATTATATCAAGTGCGGCAGCCCCAAGGCTTCCTGCAGCGGTCTGAGATGGGTCGCGTATCGGCGCCAACGGCCGATCGCGGAATTATAGACGGGCTGGCGTACCTGATAGACGCTCGCCGTGCTCACAGCGCGGGGATTCTCCTCGAAGTGCAGGCATGCGGCATCCCATTCCAAGCCGCAGAAATCCAACAGCTTGCGCACCTCGGATTCCATGTCCCCGACCAGCGTCTCATACGTCACTTCGTACAGGTTGGCAGCCGGCAGCACGCCGCGCCAATAGTCCATGGCCTCCATATACAGACGGTAGTATTCCCCCAGTTCAGTCAGGTCATTGGTGAATTTCTGCCCTTGGCGGAAACTCGTGGTGAAGCACGAGACGCAGGTATCCAAGGGGTCACGCCGGCAATGGATGATCCGCGCATTGGGGAAGAGGGCGTGCAGTAGTCCCAGCATCATGAAGTTCGCGGGGAGCTTGTCGGTGACGCGAGCCGCGCCCGGAGCGATCCTGTCCAAGTGTTCGACGAGACTCGCTGCTATGCCCGCCAGTTCTGCGTCCGGAAGTCCGCTGATGGTTCCGGCGAAATCGTTCTGCAGCGCCGGGCCTATCCGGCGGCGGAACTCGGCTTGCAGGAAAGTCATCTCGCCGCCCCCGTGGACCGCCGGATGGCTGGAGAGGATCTGCTCAAGCAGGCTGGTGCCGGACCGCGGCATGCCGACGATGAATATCGGCTTGGAGGAGGGGTTGCCGAACTTTGAAGCCCGTCCCAAGAACCCAGGGTCCCCGAAGACCGCTTGCATCGAATCCTGCAGCGACTTCTGGGAAGCCGTCGAATAGTGATGCGATTGGCGCTGCAGGCGGTTCGCTTCCAGGTGATGCCGGAAGGCGAGGTCGTACTGCTTGTCTTTGTCCAGCACGTACCCCAGCGTGAAATGCACGTTGGCACCCTGGGAAGGTTCGCGCCAGTCGTGCTGGGATGCGACTCCCAGCAAGCGGCGGACCAAAGGGTCGTCCGGTGGGAGCGGGGTGATGTATGCGTAGTAGAGGATGGCCTGATAGTAATCCGGCGCGAGCGCGATGGCGCGCTGCAGCGCCGAGCGCGCCGCCGGGAAGTCCCCCTTGTTCGCCAGCCACACACCACGGTTGTAATGCAGTTCCGGCATGTCCGGTGTCAGCGCCGTGAGCCGCGCCAATGCGGCTTCCACTTCCGCATCCACGCGCAACTCCATCAGCGAGATGAGTAGAGCCAGATGCAGGCGCGGCTCCGAGGGGGAGATGGAGAGCCCATGCCGGAAGGCTGCGATCGCCTCGGGAGTGAGGTTGAGGCCCTGCAGGCATTCGCCTAGTGCGAGCCAGGCGTCGCTGCGGCCCGGTTCCAGAGCCACGGTCCTCTGGAAACAGACCACCGCGTGCATGTCATGTTGCAGCGAATGCAGCACAGCGCCGAGCGCTTGCCAGGCATCCGTCGTGTCCGGCGCGATGTCCACCGTGCTCTGGAGTTCCTGGGCGGCTTCCTCGAGCCGGCCCAGGTCGATCAACGCCTTGGCATAGTTGAAATGGAAGTCAGGGCGTTGCGGCGCAAGCGAGAGGGCCTTCAGGAAGTATGACTCCGCCAGTTCCGGGCGTTCGGTCTGATAGGTGAGCATGCCCATGAACTGGAGCGCATCGATCTGCTTGGGATCGATGCCGAGGGCTTGCAGATACAACTGCTCGGCCTGTGCGTGTTCTCCGCGCTGCTGATGCTGCACCGCTCTGGAGATCAGCGCACGAAGCGAAGGGTCCATTCCGGTGCGGGCCAAGTCCGGATCACTCCGCCAGCGTATTCAACAAGGGCCCCAAGTGCCGTTGATAGTGCTGCCAGCGGCCGACCGATTGCGCATACAAGGGTTGACGCGCCTGCCAGACGCTGGCGGTCGAGATGGCGTCGGTTTGCTTGTCGAACCCCAGGCAGGCGGCGTCCCAGGGCAAATCAAGCGACGCCAGTAGCGACCGGGTCTCCCGCTCTTGCTCGGACACCAGGTCTTCATAGCGTACGGTGTGCATCATGCCGGCCGGGAGGACCCGTTCCCAATGCCGCATTATCCGCGCATAGCCATTGTGATAGTGCGCGATATCGGCGAGATCGTAGGCGTAGCTGTGCATGGAATGGGCGAAGTTCTGGAAATAGATCGACAGGCCCGTATCCCGCGCGTCGCGCACGCAGTGCACGATACGGGCTCCCGGGAACACCCGAGCGATCAAGCCGAGGTAGATGAAGTTGATCGGATTCTTGTCGACGAAATAGCGCGGCGCCTCGGATTTCGGCCAGCGGCGTTCATAATCACGGCGCACGTCCGCTATGTTGGATGCGGTGAGGGTCGAGAGTATCTCCGGGTAGAAGCGACCTGCCTCTTGAGTCAGGCGCGTTATCGCATCTGAGAGCCAGTCTATCTCTCCGAGACCCCTGACTTGAGGGTGACTGGCCAGGATGCGCTCGACCAGCGTGGTGCCGCTGCGCAGCATCCCGACCACGAACACAGGCGCGGGTCCGGCCGTGTCTTCGGCGGGCAACGCGGGGAGTTTCCCGACGCTTTCGATCCTCGTGACCAGCTCCTGCCACTGCATCGCCGAGAAGGACTGTTCCGAACGGCGCAGCCCATTGCCTTGCGTGAAGTAGTTGAATGCCTGGTCGTACTCTTCCAGGTCGTCATGGATCTTGCCCAGCGCGAAGTTGAGGCAGATGCGTGTCGTGCGGCTAGGCGATCCGGCGGCGATCGCTTGGGCGAAACGGCCCTGCAGAGCCTGATCCTCAGCGGAGCGGGTGAAGCGGTGGCTGTTGGCCAGGAGGAGATAGGCAGCCCCGGCATCGGGGTTGGCGTCGATGGCAGCCAGCAAGGAGCGTTCGGCGTCGTCATACCGCCCGATCTTCTGGTAGTACTGCCCGAGGCGGAGATGGTTGCGGGCCTGGGGCTCGCGTTCGATGATCCGCTCGTAGAGTTCGGCGGCATCCTTATAGAGGCCGAATTCCCCCATGAGGCCACCGGCCTTGTGCAGCGTCTCGGCGTCGCCGGCGAAATGGGCGCTCATCCGCCGCAGCTGGTCGGCGGCATCTTCTCGGCGTCCGGTCTCCTCATAGAGGAATGCCAGGCCGAACCAGGCAGGGGCCAGGTTGGGGTCCCGCTCCAGGGCGGCCTTGAAGGCCCCTTCGGCCCCCTCCGTGAGGCGGAGGCGGCGCAGGCAATTCCCCAGGAGGTAGTGCCCTTCGGCGGCCGTGGGGTCCAGGTCTATGGCCTGGGCCAATAGCCGTTGGGCGGCTTCCAGGTCTCCATTGCCGAAAAGCCCTTGGGCTTGGGCACGGAGGCGTCCGGCGGCCTCTTGGTTGGGGCTCTTTTGGGGCTGTGATGACACGGTATATAGGTAGGGGTGGCTGGCGGGCCGGCAGTTTACCGCCAAACTCCGCCCCTGACCACGGCTTGTCCCCCCTTTGGTAATAACCCACACATCCCGCCCCCTGTTGTTTCTTTTTGACAACAATAACTCCCTATACCCCCACAAGGCATGGGGGCCCTAGGGCCACGCGCCGCTAGAGTGTTACTCGTGAGCAACAATCGCCTTCCAATTCAATTTAACTGTGCTAGTATTCATACGTCTAAAAGGGGCGGGGACTATGCCCGTGACCTTTGAGGGCCTCGGTGATGCGGGTTTCCGCATCCAGGGGAGTTCAGGTACCAACTCTTAAAATTTCCTAGGAGTCTCGGATGAACAGCAACCAGATCAGCAAGGCTGTGCGTCTCGCCCTCGTGGCGGGCGCCGTGTCTGCTGTGGCGGCGCCGGCGGCCTTTGCCGCGGACGCGACCACGGACCAGACCAGCACGACGAGCCAGAACAACACCGCCCAGCTGGGCAAGATCGAAGTGACGGGCACGCGCATCAAGCGCACCGACGTCGAGACCGCCCAGCCGGTGAGCATCATCACCGCTGCGCAGCTCAAGTCGACCGGCCTGACCTCCATCGGTGACATCCTGCAGACCGTCACCCAGGGCGGCACCGCCCTCAACACGACCTTCAACAACGGCGGCAACGGCCGCAGCAACGTCGACCTGCGTGGCCTCGGCGCCAACCGCGTGCTGGTGCTCGTGGACGGCCGTCGTTGGATCCCGGGCCTGGGTGGTCCGGGCAATGCGGGCGTGGACCTCCAGGAGATCCCGGTCAGCATCATCGACCACGTCGAGATCCTGCAGGACGGCGCTTCGGCGATCTACGGTTCTGACGCGATCGCGGGCGTGGTGAACATCATCACCGTGAAGAACTACAACGGTGCTGAAGCCAACGCCTACACCAGCATCTTCTCCGGCGAAGGCCATCACGACGGTAAGGTGCAGGAATACGACTTCACGCTGGGTTCCAGCGGCGACAAGGGTGCCGTGGTCATGAACGTGACCTACGTCAACCAGCACGAGGTGTGGGCGGGTTCCCGCGCCATCTCCAAGGAACCGATCCGTGACGGTGGCATCGCCAGCGGCTCCGGTATCTCCGCCAACGGTCAGTTCATCTTCACCGGCCTCGGCGCCACCGCCGGCAAGAACTTCGGCAGCGGCCAGTGCGCGGCCATCAATCCGGCCAGCCACTCCTACGGTACCTGCGATCTGACCGTGAGCAAGCCGGTCGCCGGCAAGCCGGCCTTGAGCGACCTCAAGAACTTTACGAATGCGGACCGCTTCAACTTCGCGCCGGTGAACTACTTCATCACTCCGAACGAGCGGTTCAGCTTCTTCACCCAGGGTCACTATGACCTGGCGGACAACCTGACCTTCACCTCATCGGTTGCCTTCACCAAGCGCAACTCGCAGCAGGATCTGGCGCCGTCCACCATCACCATCGGTGCCGGCGGTTCCACGGTCAACGGGCAGTTCTTCGGCGTCGGTGCCACCAACCCCTTCAACCCCTTCGGCGTGGACCTGGTGGGCAACGCCAGCCAGTTCTGCCAGGGCGGCACGCTGGTCTTCACCGGCGGTACCTGCTCCCAGGACAACTACTACCTCAACGGCGGCGTCCTGCGTCGTCCGCTCGAGGCCGGCCAGCGCGTGTTCAACGAGAACGTCGAGACCGCCCAATTCAGCGGCGGCTTCAAGGGTTACTTCAACCTCGGCGGCAACGAGTGGGATTGGGATGCCGGCTACACTTACGGCAACGACGTCAGCACGAACCTGACCTCGGGCCTGTTCAACACGCAGCGCATGGCCCAGGCCCTGGATTCGCCCGGCTTCGCGCCCTGCGCCCAGACCGCGGGTTGCGTGCCGCTGAACCTCTTCGGCGGTGCCGGTTCGATCACTCCGGACATGCTGCAGTACACGACCTTCGAAGAGCATGACGTGATCCAGTCGGAGATGCGCGATTACACGGCGAACCTGAACGGCAGCCTCGCGGACCTGCCCGCCGGCCCGCTGGGCCTGGCACTCGGCTACGAGTACCTTGAGCTGGACGGCTTCTTCCATCCGGACGCCGCGATCGCCACCGGTAACACCACCGGCAGCGCCGCCAAGCCCACCGATGGCCGCACCAAGACCAATGCCGAGTACGTCGAGTTCGACATCCCGCTGGTGGCCGATGCCCCGGGCTTCAAGATGCTGGACCTGGACATCGCCAACCGCTGGTCGCAGTTCAAGTGGGCCGGCGGCACGCCGGGCACCGCGGCCTCGACCGTGGTGAGCACGGCCAACGCTTCCACCTCCCGCGCGGCCCTCAAGTGGCAGCCGACCGATGAGTTCCTGATCCGGGCTTCCTGGTCCAAGGGCTTCCGCATCCCGAGCATCAGCGAACTCTTCGTGGGTAACGCTGACTCGTTCCCGGCGGTCACCGATCCCTGCGCCCCGAACCCGGGCGGCTGGGATGGCGTGCCTGCGCACCTGCCGAAGGGTTGCAACGGCCAAGTGCACAAGCAGCTCAATGCCCAGATCAAGTCCACCACGGGCGGCAACACCAACCTGCATCCGGAAGCGTCGCTGTCGCGTAGCCTGGGCTTCGTCTGGAACCCGGACTTCATCCCGGGCTTCGACTTCAGCATGGACTACTACAGCATCGACCTGGAGCAGACCATCACCCGCATCGCTCCGCAGACGATCCTGAACGGTTGCTACATCTCGCAGAACCCGTCCTTCTGCAACCAGATCACGCTGACCGGCAAGATCATCACGGACTTCCAGGACAAGTTCACCAACATCGGTGGCATCAAGACCAGCGGCATCGATGTGGCCGCTCACTACAAGTTCCCGTCCACTTCGGCCGGTGACTTCAAGCTGAGCATGGACTGGACCTTCCTGAAGTCCTTCATCGCCACCACGCCCACCGGCTCCGTGCCTGCCTTCCAGCAGACGGAATTCGCGGGCAGCGCCACCAGCGTCGGTGGGTTCCCGAAGCAGAGGGCCAACGTCGCCCTCAACTGGAACTACGGTGACTGGGCCGCGAACTGGAACGTGGAGTACTTCGGCCAGATGTTCGAACCCTGCACCACGGCCGTCATCGCGCGTAACGCGTGCTCGGATCCGACGCAGGGCTTCAACCACCTGGGCAAGACGATCTACCACGACGTGAGCGCGACCTACCACGTGGACAGCTGGAATACCGACTTCACCTTCGGTATCCGGAACCTGTTCGACAAGCAGCCGCCCACGGCACAGGACGCTTTCGCGAACAGCTTCCTGCCCGCGTTCTACCGGGTGCCGGGACGCGAGTTCTACGGCAGGATCTCTGTGAAGTTCTGAGGGCAGGATCCCGACCCCAATGGGATCCAAACTTGGGCGGCCCCGCAAGGGGCCGCCTTTTTATTTGGGGAACGGGAAGAGAGATCGAGGCGGGAGAGGCGAGAGGGCGGCGACCCGGCTTAAGCGGCGGTCTCGGCCTTCTTCCAGACGCTCAGGAGGCGATGGATGTTCTTCTTGTAGGTGAGTCCCGAGGTGAGCCGTTCGCCGTCGGTCATGGTGAAGCCGTAATAGGAGCCCATGGAATGGGCTTCGCGGATCTGGTCGATGTTGAGGATCACCGAGCGATGCACCCTGAGGAAATGCTGCGCCGCGAGCTTCTCCTCCATGCGCGAGATGCGCTCGCTGGTGTGGATGATCTCGCCGGTGGTCATGTGTATGTTGACGTAGTTGCCGTCGGCGGTGATGTAGCGGATGTGCGGCACGCTGAGGAAGCGGATGCGCCGCCCGATCTTCACCGGTACCCGATCCGAAGCCGACGCAGAGGTGGCTGGAGGTTGCGGCAGGCGGCCCATCAGGCTCTCGATGTCCACGCGGCCGTTGGCGCGGCTGTCGCGATCGAGATGCATGCGCAGCTTGAGCAGGGCCGCCCGGAAGCGCTGGGCATCGAAGGGCTTCAGCAGGTAGTCGATGGCCTGCACCTCGAAGGCCTTGAGCGCGTAGTCCTCATGGGCGGTGGTGAACACGGTGTAGGGCCGCCGCGTGAGACGGGAGTCCTTCATCAGCTCTATGCCGTTCATCCCCGGCATCTGGATGTCGAGGAACAGGGCGTCAGGTTGCAGGACCTCGATGCGTTCCAGGGCTTCGCGGCCATCGCCGCATTCCCCGATGACCTCCACGTCATGCTCCGTATCGAGCAGGCTGCGTATGCCGGCGCGCGCGTGCTGCTCGTCATCCACGATGAGTACCCTGATCATGTGCTTCCTCCCGAAATGATGGACCCGATGCTATGCGTGGCGAGTGTGCCATATGCGCCTTCGCGGCATGGGCGCCCCGTCGCGCCGGAACATGCCCAATAGGAGCCGCAACAGCTCTTCGATGCGGTGAAACAAACCTGTATTGCGGCGTAATGCATCCATCGCGGGGCCGAGCACCGCCCGCGTTCGGAAATCCGGTTAATATGTATAGTGTCTGCGGCCATCCCGTGCCGCCATGAGCCTCTGCCACCCCTCACATGGCCGACATGAACGCCAGACGATTGCTGGACCGCCGGACGATGCTGGTGCTGACCATCAGCCTGGCGCTCTGGTTGTACTCCACCTTGTCGGACATCGTGATCTTCTATTACCAGCAGCAGTTCTTCGGCACCTCCGGGGGCCGCGTCGTGTTCGTGGACATGTGGACGCGCTGGCTGCAGCACCTGTTGTTGCTGCCGGCCATGATCGTGGGTTACTGGGCCGCGGTGTGGCTGTATGGGCACTCCCGGCGATTGTGGCCCATGTGGGCCTTCCAGATAGCCATCGGCATCGTCTACGCCGCCATGTACCGGCCCATGTTCTTCGCCGCCATCGCCCTGGTGCACGGCCGACCCGACTACTTCGCGGGTGACCCCGCCACCATGGACGACCTGCTGCTGGGATCGGTGTTCGTCTGGATCAGCACCGCCACCAGCAACTTCGTGCTCTACATGCTGGGTGTGTTCCTGCTCATGGTGATGTTCAGCCGGCTCGACCTCGCGGAAGAGCGCCTGCGGCTGGAACGCCTGAGCTCGGAGTGGCTCGCCATCAAGCTGCGCACCCTGCAGTGGCAGATCAACCCGCATTTCCTCTTCAACAGCCTGAACACGGTATCCTCGCTGCTGCGTTCCTCGCCCAGCCGGGCCGACCAGGTGCTGGCCAAGTTCAGCGAGCTGCTGCGCATGACCCTGAAGGAGCAGGAGAACCTGTTCTCCCAGGTGAACGGCGAGCTGGAGTACATCCACCGTTACCTGGACATGGAGAAGGTGCGCTTCGAGGACCGGCTCAAGCTCAGCATCGAGGCGGACGAAGCCGCCTTGCAGGGGCAGGTGCCGAGCCTGCTGTTGCAGCCGCTCATCGAGAATGCCATCAAGCACGGGGTGGCGCGCATCCCGGGGCCGGCCAGCGTGGAGGTGAGCGTGACCAAGCGCGGCGCGAGCCTGGTGATGCAGGTCAGGAACAGCTCCCCCGGCAGCGGGACCATGCCGGGCGACAGCAGCGGCACGGGCCTGGGCATCCGCAACCTCAAGGAGCGCCTCGCGACCATCTACAAGGACTCCTTCCGTTTCAAGTACGGTCATGACGGGGAGGGTTCCTGGGTCACCACCGTCGAGATACCTTTCAGCAAGCACGCGCAGGGATGAGCCGCCCATGATCCGCACCCTCATCGTCGAGGACGAGCCGCACGCGCGGGACAAGCTGCGGGAACTCCTGCAGGGCGAGCCGGACCTGCAGCTGGTGGGTGAATGCGGAGACGGCCTGGAGGCGCTGCGCGCCATCGGTTCCCTGCAGCCCGACCTCGTCTTCCTGGACATCCAGATGCCGGGCCTGAACGGCATCGAGCTGGTGGAGTCCCTGGGCCGCACCGGCACGCCCCATATCGTGGTGACCACCGCCTACTCGGACCACGCGGTGTGGGCCTTCGAGATCGAAGCGGTGGACTACCTGCTGAAACCCTACGACAAACCCCGCTTCCGCCTGGCGCTGCAGCGGGTCCGTACCGCCATGGGACGCAGCGGTGCGGACGAGCCCAAGGCCGGCCCGCAGCAGTCCGTGCCGACACCCTCCGGGGCCGTGGAGCGGCGCGGCGACATGCTCAAGATGAAGGTGGGCAGCCGCATCAAGTTCATCTCCATGGGCAAGATCCGCTACATCCAGGCGGATGGGGACTACATCCGGGTGAACACGGTGGACGAGGAGTTCCTGGTGCGGGAGCGCATCAAGGACGTGGTGAGCCAGCTGGACGAGGACAGCTTCCTCCGGGTGCACCGCTCGGTGCTGCTCAACATCGACTACATCCGGGAGATGAAGCCCTGGCAGCACGGGGACTATGAGTTCACCATGCGGGATGAAGCAGTGTTCCATTCCAGCGCCAGCTACCGGGCCCAGGTACGCGCGGTGCTCGGCCCTGCCTGACCCCGGGAAGCCGCGCCTGGCGCGGGCTCCAGGGGTTTAGATATGAATCAGCGTTAAATCAGGAAATCTTCGGCCTGTCCAAGGCACCTCTCGGCTATACCTGTGGTCGTAAGCGTCGCATGTCCCATCTGTCAGGAGGATTTTCAGTCATGATCCGCGACCACAGAATCTCAGATTCCTACCGCCCGACGGCCCTGATCCTCGCGGGTCTGGCGCTGTTGCTGGCTGCCCCTCTGGCCGCCCAGGCCGAGGACCACGTGCCCCCCGGCGTGCATATCATCTACGTCCGCACCCCGGCTTATGTCGACAAGTTGCCCGGCAACACCGTGTATTCCGACACGGACATCGAGGCCGCCACGGAATTGGCCAAGATCGGCGATGCCGAAGCCCAGGCCAACCTGGGAGTGATGCTCACCACCCGCGGCAAGTTCAAGGAGGCCGCCAGCTGGTACAAGCAGGCCGCCGACATGGGAATCGGCACTGCTGCCTACAACCTGGGCACGCTCTACTACAACGGCCAGGGTTTCCCCCAGGACTACGCCACGGCCCAGCACTGGTTCGAGATCGCCGCCAAGCGCAACGATCCCTACGCCCAGTTCCAGCTCGGCATGATGTACGGCGCCGGCAAGGGCGTCTCAGCCGATCCGGTCACCGAGATGCGCTGGTACACCAAGGCCGCGGGCCAAGGCCTGCCGGCCGCCCAGTACAACCTGGCGGTGATGTACCACAACGCCGAGGGCGTGGACCAGGACGACGTCAAGGCCTATGCCTGGTTGCTGGTGGCGCAGCGCGCCGGCGTGGATGTCGCCGATGCCAAGCCCGTGATCACAGACGGCATGACACCGGAGCAGATGCAGTCCGCCGAGAAGCTCAGCCGGACGCTGTACATCGCGCCCGACGCCTACACCAAGCAGTGACGGGAAGCGCGCGGATCCTCTCCGCCGGCGGGCACAGGGCCTGCCGGCGGGGCACCGCGCGACCACCCCGATGAATGCAAGGGGGATCAGACGTGAACCAGACCGCTCAGCAGCGAATGGCCTCGTCGCGCGAGGCTGGCTATGATGGTGCGACCAAGCCCGGACCCGAGGCTCGCGTGGCGCTGGCGGCCGGGAGCGTGGGTTCCGGTGAAGCGGCCGGCGGCCGCGGCATGAACACCGTGCAGGAGCCCACCCGGGTGCAGTACTCGTTCGGCCCATACGTATTCGACCCGCACAGCGGCGAGCTGAACGACGGCCAGAAGACCGCGCAGCTCAGGCCCCAGGTCGCGAAGCTGCTGGAACTTCTGCTGCGCAAGGCCAACACCACGGTCTCGCGCGAGGAGATCAAGAACCACCTGTGGGGCAGCCACATCGTGGTGGAGTTCGAGGAAGGCATCAGCGCCTGCGTGCGGCAGCTTCGCATCGCCCTGAACGACGGCGCCTCCGGCACCCGCTACATCCAGACCATCTCGCGGCGCGGTTACAAGTTCGTGTTCCCGGTGGGCGTGAGCGAGGACGGTCATGCCATGGAGCGGCGCGTAGCCGCCCAGGCGGTACCGGCGACGGCTCCCGCCGCCGTGACCGCGGCGGTCCCCACCGCAGCCGCTCCGGCGCGACTGCGGCCGGTGCATTACGCGGCCATGCTGCTGCCGTTGCTCGCGCTGGCGGCCGTGGTCGGTGTGATGCTCTACAAGGAGCGCGGCAACAGCTATGTGCCGGGCGCCCAGGGCAATCCCGCGACCACCGTCGCAGTGCTGCCGTTCACCGACCTCTCGCCGGACCAGGGCAACGCCGTGCTCGGCGCCTCCATCTCCAACGAGGTCATCAACCTGCTCGGGCCCATCGCGCCGGACCGGCTGGGCGTGATCGCCAGTACCTCCACCGCCCACTACCTGAAGGGCGGCGAGACCATCAAGCAGATCGGCCAGGAGCTGGGCGCCAACTACGTGCTGGAGGGTTCCATCGGCCGCCAGGCGCAGGGTTACCACATCGCCGCGCGGCTCATCCGTGTGGTGGACCAGAGCTATGTATGGGGCGATGAATACGACCTGGACGGCAACTATTCCGGCGGGGCCTACCGCCAGCTGGTGATACGGCTCTCCACCCAGGTGGCGACGCTGCTCGCACCCAATGCCACCGTGAAGCCGCTGGCGTTCACCAACAACCGCGACGCGGCCATCGCCTTCCAGAACGGCCGTTACGCCCTCGGCCAGGGCCAGTGGGACAAGGCCTATGCCTCCTGCCAGCAGGCCGTCGCACTCGACGCAGCTTTCGCCGCCGCCTACACCTGCGCTGCGCGGGCGCGTCTCTCCGCCACGCAGATCGACCAGCCCGCTCTGGACGATGCCCGCAAGCTGGTGGCGCACGCCTTCAGCCTCGACGGCGGCTCCGCCGAATCCAAGCAGCTGCAGGGCGAACTGGACCTCGTCTATGGCTGGAACCTCGCCGCCGCCGGCAAGGAACTGAAGGAATCCCTGCGGCTGAATCCCGGTGATGCCTGGAGCTGGCAGCTCTATGCCGAGTACCTGGTGGCCATGGCCCAGAACAACGGCATGCTGAACGCCATGGAGACGGCGCGCGCGCTGGACCCCGCCTCGGTGAGCGCCACCGACGACCAGGCCCTGGTGTCCTACATCACCGGCCAATACCCCCGCGCCGAGAGCAGCGCCCGCACCAACGCGAACCTGAACAAGCACGACGTGCTGGCGCAGCACCTGCTGACCTTGAGCCTGCTCGGCGGCGGCAAGTACGCCGATGCGACCCAGCAGGCGCTCACCGAGATGCAGATCCTGCAGGCGTCCCCGGCGGACCTCGCCAAGGTGAAGGCCAACGGCCATGCCTCACTGGCGGGCTACTTCAACTGGTACGCGGAATACCGCGCGGCGGCGCCGGCTGACAAATACAGCGCGGTGCTGCTGGCGGACGCTTACATGCACCTCGGCAAGGCTGACCAGGCCTACGCCGTGCTGGCGCAGGCAGTGGCCGCCAGGGACATCAGCATCCTGGTGCCTTTCCTGAGCGTGTGGCCGAGCCTGAAGCCCCTGTGCACGCGGCCGGATTTCCTGAGCCTCACCAAGCAGCTCGGCCAGATCGGCTGCCTGCCGCAGTAGATATCCCCGGGCGTTCCGCCCGCTGCCTTACAAGATCCCATCGCGGCCCCGGAGACGGGGCCGCTTCGTTTCGTGTCCCCACCGATGAAGTTCGTCGATTCTATGGGGATGATTGCCTATGTCGGGAGCGTGTGCGCGCTCCGTGGCGAGACCCGCGTGAGGATCCGCGACGCAGTCAGCGACTAAATGGGTCGAAAGCCCGATGGCCGCATCTCTCGTGTTCTGTACTTTGGCGCGCGTCCGGGATGGAAAGCGGATACCCATCCGATCCATCCCGGGCTTCGCAGCGGGCTGCGCAGGGCAGGGGGCCAGGCGCAGTCCCGCATCACAGGAACTCTTGGAGGGATTTTCAATGATGGACAATTTCAACGGATCCGCGGCCGCGCTCAAGTCGGCGCTGTGCGCCGCGTTCGGACTCATGGCCCTGGCGGGCTCGACCCTGGCGATGGCGGACCATCTGCCACCGGGCAGCCAAGTGGTCTACATGCGGCAGCCTGCCTACCTCGATGACAGCACCGGCCACGCGGGCTACAGCAACCAGGATATCGAGCAGGCGACGGAGTTGGCCAAGCTCGGCGATGCGGAAGCCCAGAACAACCTCGGGGTGATGCTGGCGAGCCGCGGCGACTACAAGGGAGCTGCGGGTTGGTTCAAGGGAGCCGCCGCCCGGGGCGTCGGTCGCGCCGCCTACAACCTCGGTGCGCTCTATGCCGCCGGCCAAGGCGTCACCCAGGATATGGACCAAGCTCGCCACTGTTTCGAGACGGCGGCCGGGCAAGGCGATGCGCTTGCCGAGTTCCAGCTTGGACGCATGGCGGCGGATGCCGTCTCCGAGATGGGCTGGTATGCAAAAGCGGCGCAGCAGGGCCTGCCCGCCGCGCAGTACAACCTGGCGGTGATGTACCACAACGGTGAAGGGGTGCCTTCCGACGACACCCAGGCCTATGCCTGGCTGCTTGCAGCCGCACGGAATGGAGTGGACGTGGCCGAGGCCAAGCCGGTGATCCTCGGCAATCTCACCGCGGAGCAGATCCATGCCGCCGAAGCCAAGAGCCATTCACTGCGTACCTGGCGGCAGCGTAGCTTCATGGGCGCTCCCCACCCGCTGCCGATCCAGGTCGGCGTCAGTCACGTGGGCGTGAGGTCCTGACCCCAGGCCTGCCTCATGGTCGATTGCGGCCCCGGAGACGGGGCCGCTTCTTTTGCGGATATCCGCCAAGGGCTTGCTGCCACGGCCTTTTCAGCGGTATTCCTTGACCCCACCGGCCTAAGCCGGGATAATTCCGCCCCTTCCCTGAGGGCATCCCCTGGTATCTGCGGGTGTCCTCGAACAGGCAGATAAGCGCCCGTAGCTCAGCTGGCTGAGCCGGGCCTCTCCAGTGAAGCGAAGCTTCACTCCCGGCGAAGCCGAGGCAGGGGCTCGCCGCATGCGGCGAGCGACCGGACAGGATGTCCGGGCTGGAAGGCACACCAGGGATGGTTAGAAGACTGTTTATAAGCGCCCGTAGCTCAGCTGGATAGAGTACCTGGCTACGAACCAGGTGGTCGGGAGTTCGAATCTCTCCGGGCGCGCCAATCAGTTCAAAAAAGCCCACCCCGCGAGGGGTGGGCTTTTTTGCTTCAATCGCCCGGAGAGGTTCGCCCGCACGCTACGCGTCCCGCTCCGCTTACGGTCCAGGGCATACATCCCTGTATGCCCGCTCGAAGCTGCGCTTCGAGCCCCGACGTTGTCGATTAGCCAGTTCGAAAAAACCGCCGGGAGCGGTTTTTAACCCCGCGTAGCGGGGGCCCCCCGAAGGGGCGAGCCCCAAGGATGGGGCGAGTAATCCGACGGGCGCGCCATAAAAGAAAAGACCCACCGCGAGGTGGGTCTTTTTTTCTATCTTCTGGTTCTTTTAAACGTGGCTGGTCGCTGCCGCCGGCGCCACGCTGGTGGCGGCGGCCGGCACGACCTGGACTCCCGTGGGGTAGGGGATGGATGCAAGCAGGGCGTGCAGCGAGGCGCCGTTCACCTGCTGTTTCAGGTAATGGCGCCGCATGTTGTTCAGGCTCTCGTTCAGGATGCTGATGGTGTTCTCATAGCAGGCGCCCGTGGAACAGGCGGTGGAGCCGCCGCCGTGTCCGTCGCCGCCCGCGGGCTGATCCCCGAGCTTGCTCTGCATGACCGTCTGCAGCAACTCCTTGTTCTGGCTCAGCACGCGGTTGGTGCCGCAGACCAGGAGCTGCTTTGCACGGGTGCCGATATCGTCGCTGAGGCGGCACACCACCACATCGGCGAGCTTTGGATCGTTCGAGAGAGGCTGGTCCAGGGCCAGTTTGATGTCCTGGAGAGCCTCATAGATCTCCCGCTTGCCGCCCACTGCGACGGTGCCGAGGTAGAGGGTGGCTTGTTCAGACGGGCCGTTGTCGGCGTTGAACTTGTCTTTCTGCAGCTCGTCGGCCGATGCGAGACCGGGCAGGCCGGTGAGCAGGAGGGAAGCGAGGAAAAGGCTGTGGGTTCTCATGGCGGGTCCTTCTCAGGGTTGGCTGTCAGGCGGCGGGAGCCAGGCAATCGGTGAGGCGGGGCGAGGACCTCGCGGCGGGCTGGGCATCGGGGCTCATATCGCCGCAGATAGAGGGCGAGGGCGCACGCGGCAACCAGGGCGCCGGCTTGGGCGAGCCCGAGTTGATGGCGGGATAGGGGATGGTCGCCAACAACGCCTCCAGCGAGGGGCCGTTCACCTGTTGCATCAGGTACAGACGGGGCTGGCTGTTGATGCTGTCGTTGAGGACGCCCACCACCTGGCCCGGGCCAGGCCGGTCACCGCAATCCCTGTTGCAGATGAGGCCGGCGGCCACGACCGTCTGCATGAGTTCGCGATTCTGTGCGAGGGCACGGTTGCTGCCGCAGATGAGCACCTGCTTGGCACGCTTGCCGATCTCGTCCGCGAGGCGGCACACCATCACGTCGGCGAACCTCGGGTCGCTGGAGAGGGGCTGCTCGAGGGCGACCTTGATGTCCTGCAGCGCTTCGTACACGCGCCGTTCGCCGTCGATGGCGATGGAACCGAGATAGATGACGGCGCGGCCGCTGATCCAGTCCTGCGGCATGGCGGCGTGGGCATCCGGCGCTGCGCAGAGGCAGGCCAGGCTGAACAGTGCGGATGACCAGAACGGGCTGCTGCGGGCCATGTCGCGCATTTCCTTGTCATGCGAACTACTATCTAAATAGTAGTTTACCCGGAGGGATTTTGCACGCCCTGGAGGAAATACAGCCGGTCTTGGCGGGAAATGATGAATTCAATTCGTCAGCTAAAGAAAGGCCCGCCTTGCGGCGGGCCAGGTTCCACAGGCCGCTGACCCGGCCTGCCCCTTGCTGAGTGGAGTCTCCAGCAAAATCAATGCAATACCGGTCCCTGGAAGTGCAGCCGCACTTTCTCGTAGAGGGTGGGCTCGGAGGACATGTTGCCCGCGTCCTCCCGCAGCTTGGCGCAACGCAGCTCGAAGGGCTTCAGGCACTCGCCCACGTAGTTGCGCAGCATGCTCTCCTGCTCCGGGCTGAGCAGCCCGCCGGCAGGGAGCTGGTCGGCGGCGATGAATGCCTCCGGGTGATGCACTGCCCAATGCAGGAGCGCGGCCCGGAAGGTGTCCCGGCACTCGGCCTGGGCCTCGTCGAAGTTGTACATGAGCTTGGTGAGGGCCACCGGCGTGACGAAGCCCACTGCCATGGTGACGGCGGTCTTGTCGATGTTGATGCGTTCGCGCAGCAGCCCGAGCAGGGTCTCCTGGCCGCGCTGGACCAGGAGGGCGAACTCGCCGGTCTTGGGGAGGGCACGGGGCTGCGTCATCTCCAGGCCGATGCCGCGGCAGCCGCGGAAGGCCGCATCACGGGCCTCGCCGTAGAGACGATTGGCCGTATGCCAGCGGATGGTGAGGGCGGCCTCGTCGTCCTGTAGCGGGTTCAGGCGCAGGCTGCCCTGCATGCCGTACTTGTTGCCGTACTGGATGATGATGTGGCGGGATTCGGGGGTGAGCTTGCTCCAGACGCGGCGCAGGCCCAGGAAGGACTTGATGTAGCTCTCCTGGAAGGCTTCGCGCGCATGGCATTCCTGCAGCACGTTCTTGAGCGTGGTCTGGGAGGGCAGCGAGACCATCACGGTGCTGCTGATGAAGTCTTCCAGCAAGGCCTTGGAGAAGGGCTCGGGCTGGTCCTGCAGCAGCGCGCGCCACGTGCCCTGGAGGAAGGCGATCTGGTTCGCATCGGTCTGGTTGGTCATGGCCTGTACCTCGTGTCCGTGTTCGGGACCGGCAAGGCCAAGCCAGGGGTAGGGGCGCGCAGGGGGCGTCCCCGGATCCGGCGGTCCCGCTACCCTGGGGCAGTTAAGCCCTGTAGGCCGGTGACTTTGCGTCCCCGTCTTTCGACGGGTTTGCCTTGGTCGGTTATGTATATCATAGCACCTATACAATATTATGTAAAGTAAAAGGGTCACAAATTCAGAAGGAGGAGTGAGGAATAAAAGTCCTTTGAAATCAGCCCATTAACCCCGTTGGGAGGCCGCCATGGGGGTAGCGGTGACCTGTGAACATCGCGCCTATGCCCCTGGAAGGCTTCCTGAGGCGTGCTTTCACCGGCGGGCAGCCCACGTGGGGGCCTGCATCTGAGGGCCTAAATCAGCACTGACGCCACCTCTCGGGTGCAGTATTATTGTCAACTGATCCCGCGCCTCTTGAAGGCACTGGGTGGTGGTCCGGGCGGGGGGTCTGGAGGCCTCCCGTCAGAGATCGCCATCCCGAATCAGGAGACATGCATGAGCATGCGTTTCGCCGCCCTCGCCATCATGATGGCCTCGCTCGCCGCCTGCGAATCCGCGCCTTCCAAGAGCGCGTGGCTGATGCAGGGCGATGTGCCGTGGGTGGGGACCGACGGCCGCTGCATGCAGCTGCGCCCGCTCGCGGCCGATGAGAAGAAAGGTTTCTGCTACGACGTGATGACCGATGCCTACCAGCGCAAGCATCACTATGAAGCGCTGGACATGACCGAGTTCGGTTTCCTGTACCCGCAGGTGCAGCCCACCGCGGAGACCGCCTACAACCTGCTGCCGCCGCCGTCGGATGTCGAACTCCTGGCCGGCGTCAACAAGGATCTGGCGCCGCTGCCCTACATCCAGCAGATCTATACGGTGCTGCCGTTCACCTTCGGCAAGGCGCACCTGTCCAGCCGCAACCGCCAGGCGCTGGATGAGGCCTTCCAGAACTGGAGGGTCCAGGGCATCAAGGTGGTCTCGGTGGCGGTCACCGGCCACACCGACAACATCGGCCCGAAGGACTACAACTTCCTGCTCTCGAAGTGGCGCGCGCAGTCCGTGTCCTACTACCTGACGCACATCGGCGTCTCGAAGCGCGACATCACCCTCGGCGGCGTGGGCATGCTGCTCCCGCATCCGGAAGCGCGTAACCCGGCTGATAACCGCTACGTGGACCTCAGGGTCTGGCTGGCGCCGCCGGATCCATCCGAGAAGCTCGCGATGCGCTGAAGGCGCCGACACGGTATGCAGCAAAAAGCCCGCTTGATGCGGGCTTTTTCATGGCTTACGGCCCGCCGGAAAAGAAGACGCCCGGGGGTCGCCCGGGCGTCTTGCTCATCCGATGTCGCCGACTCGGTTCAGGAGTTGGAGATCTTCTTGAGGCAGGTGAGCACGTCGTCGGTCATCTTGATCATGGCCTCGGGGGTCTTGGCGGGCTTGTTCACGTCCGGGCAGCCGGCCTTGGCGCCGTAGGACTTGAAGGCATCGCTGGACATCTGGCCGCGGGCCGCGTCGAGCCAGGCCGCTTCCTTCTTCAGGGAGGCGGTATAGGCGTTGTAGGTGTCCTTCTGTTCCGCCGGGTTCTTGGTGGCTTCCTCGTTGTACGCCGGGATCTTGGCGTTCAGCGCCTCGTTGCGCTTCTGCAGGTCGGCGTTGTCCGAGTTCACCTTGGCGATGTCGGTGTTCAGCTGGTCCTTCTCGGCGGTGCAGGCCTTGAACTCGTCCTGGTTCAGCTTCTTGTCGGGGCCGCACTTGGTCTGGTAGTCGCTGGTGCGCTGCTTCACGCCGTCGTTCTCTTTCTGCCAGGCATCCAGGTCGGCCATGATCTTGGACTTCTCGGTCTGCAGGGCCTTGCCGCGGCCGACCAGGTCCTTGCCCGTCTGCTGGGCGGCATCCGACTTGGACTTGGTATCCATCACTTCCTTCTGGACCGCTTCGCCGGAGCTGATGAGATTCATCACCGACTCGGCGCCCCAGGCGGCGGTCACGACGCCGAGAGCCAGGGCCAGGGAGATCAGGGGGGTACGCATGCTTTTCATGGAAACCTCGGGTTCGGGTTCAAAATCCAGGCGGATATTGTAGGGGTTGGGGCTCCGGCCACCAAGGGTCTGGGTCCCCAAAAGGGGCCTAAAACAGGCCCTCTGGGGCATATAACGCCGGCCGGGTAGCGGGGTTGTCAGGCCCACCCCAGGGGAGGGTAGCCGGGGCTAGAGGATGGAGGCGTAGTCGTCCTGGATGCGTCCCAGGTCCAGGCGGTTCAGGAAGTTGGAATAGCACATCCAGGCGGTGATGGCGTTCAAGTCGGCGATCTGGGGCGGCAGGAAGCGCGGCGGCACCACGATGCCCTCGGCCACGGCCTGGGACAGGGTGCGCACATCCTCCAGGGTGGTCTTGCCGCAGAACAGCATGGGGATGCGGTCCAGCATGCCCTTGCGCACGGCGAGGCGCATGTAGTTGTAGATCATGATGAAGCCCTTGTTGTAGGACAGGTCCTTGGTGAAGGGCGGTCCCTTGGGCGTGCTGCCGCGGAAGATGCGCGCGGCGTTGCCGTAGCTCTCCCCCTCCGACAGCCCCTGCTCCAGGAAGAAGCGGTAGACGTCCCGGAAGTCGCCGCCCTTCTCGGCCAGGTCCACCGCCTGGATGCGGTTGGCGAGGCGGCGCAGGCGACTCGGGTACGAGGCGAAGGTGATGATCTCCATGAGGATGGCGAGGCCTTCCTGGCTCACGGTGGAGGAGGGCGGACCCTTGGAGAGGAAGGTGCAGACCGGCTGCTGGCTGCCGTTCAGCGTGGTGCCGAGGTGCACCCAGCCCTCGTGCACTTCCAGCACCTTGAGGTCGCGCTCGTTGAACTTGGCCTCTTTCCGGATCTTGAGGTAGTCGGCGCCGGCGGCCGCGTCCGCCACGATGCCGTCCGAGAGCAGCACCCGCACCGTGCCGTCCGACTCGTGGAATGCGGCGTTGATGCGCTGCTGCAGGATCTCCACCGCCTGCTCGCCGGTGATGGTCTTGGGCTCGGGCTTCAGGAGTTCGCTCTGGTCGATGCTGGCGATGGCATCGCCCAGGATCTGGCCGAGGTCGGCGAGCGTGGGGCCGCCCTCGTGGAAGGCGTCGCTGGCGGAGCCGTAGAGTTCCTGGGAGATGGCGCCGAACTCGGGCGTGCCGCGCCCTTCCAGCATGCGCACCACCTGGATGTACTCGCGGCACATGCGCCGCATGATGCCGCCCAGGGAGTTGAACTGGCCGAGCTGGCGGGTGATGTCCCGCTCGATCTCGTGGAACTCCTGGCGTTTGGCGGCCGGGTCGAAGCCGAGCGGCCGCGCCGCGTAGTAGGCGTCGTCCACCGGCGGCAGTTCGCGGCCGCCGTCCTTGAAGAACTGCTCCTGGATGGAGGCGTCCCACTTGATGTGGTCGAGGATGCGGATCGGCTTCTGCGCGACGACGATGCGGTCGGACAGATCCCGCAGGGTCTGCTTGTAGTTGGTCTGGGTGTCGGCCGCGTTCATGCGGTTAGATTACTCGCCATGACCCAGCGGCGCCAGAAAACCGGGCTCCGGAAAGAAGAAGCCCCCTGGGAAGGGGGCTCCTGAGCTCAGTTGAGACGCGTCAGCTTGCGGATTTCCTGCAGCGCAACGGACAGGGATGGGAAGTCGGCGATGTTCGCCGCCTGCATGTCCGAGAGCACCCGCCGCGCGTGCTCGAGGCGCGCCGCGTGGGTCTCCAGCCACTGTTCCATCTGCTTCATGGCGGCGCGGCTGTCCTTGGCACCGTTCAGGGCCTGGGCGGCCAGGGTCCGCTGCTGGGCGTAGAGGTCCTCGCGCAGGGTGCCGCGGGCCACCGCCTGCCAGTGGCCTTCCACCGAGAGGTCCTCGATGCGGTCCCGCAGCCAGTCGAGCCCGAGTTCGCGGCCGATGTGGAAGTAGGCCTTGGCCACCGCTTCCACCGGCAGCTTGCCCTCGCGCGAGACGTCCACGATGTCGAAGCCGGCGTAGAGCGGCCCGATGGCGGCGATGCGGCGGGCGACAGCGTCCGGCACGCCCACGTCCACGAACTGCTGCATGCGCTGGTTGAAGGTCTCGGCCAGGTCGTCGCTCAGCACCGCCGGCATGTGGTTGACCAGGGCCGTCAGGGCCGGCTGGTAGAGCGGCACGGTGGCGGCGATGTCCAGGTGGTCGCGCATGTGGTCGATGAGCCAGCGGGTGGCATGCTTCAGCAGGCGCGAACTCTGCACCGCCATGGAAGTCTGCACGCTCGCCGGCACCTGGTTGTCCAGGGCCTCCACCGCGCTCCACAGGGCGGGGCTGGAGAAGCTCTCGCGGGCGATGGTGTAGGCACGCGCCACGCTGGAGGCATCCACGCCGGTCTCTTCCTGCATGCGGTGGGCGAAGGTGGAGCCCATGCGGTTGACCAGGCTGTTGGTGATGGCGGTGCAGACGATCTCGCGCCGCAACCGGTGCTTCGGCATCAGGTCGCCGTAGCGCTTCTGCAGCGGGGTCGGGAAGTAGGTCTCCAGCTCGTCCGCGAGGTAGGGGTCCTCCGCCACGTCGCCGGCCAGCAGGTTGTTGTAGATGTCGATCTTGCTGTAGGCCAGCACCACCGCGAGTTCCGGCCGGGTCAGGCCCTTGCCGGCCTTGCGGCGCTCCTTCAGCTCCTCCTCCGTGGGCAGGAACTCGATGGCGCGGTTGAGGCTGCCGTTCTTCTCCAGCGCGCGGATGAGGTAGGCGTGCTCGCTGATGCGGCCCGGCGCCTGCACCTCGGCCACGGAGATGGCCTGGGACTGCATGTAGTTGTCGCGCAGCACCAGCGCCGCCACCTCGTCGGTCATCTCGGCCAGCAGCTTGTTGCGGGCGTTCTCCCCCAGTTCCTTCTGGGTGGCCACGAGGTTCAGCAGGATCTTGATGTTGACCTCGTGGTCGGAGCAGTCCACGCCGGCGGAGTTGTCGATGAAGTCGGTATTGAGCCGGCCTCCGCCCAAGGCGTACTCGATGCGCCCGCGCTGGGTGCACCCCAGGTTGCCGCCTTCGCCCACCACCTTGCAGCGGAGTTCCGAGCCGTTCAGGCGGATGGCGTCGTTGGCGCGGTCGCCCACCTCGGCGTGAGACTCGCCCGCCGCCTTCACATAGGTGCCGATGCCGCCGTTCCATAGCAGGTCCACCGGCGCCTTGAGGATCAGGCGCAGCAGTTCCAGCGGCGGATAGTTGCCGGGTTCCATGCCGAGGGAGGCAGCGGCCTCCTTGCTCACCGGGATGCTCTTGGCGCTGCGGGGCCAGATGCCGCCGCCGGCGGAGATCAGCTTGGCGTCGTAGTCCGCCCAGGAGGAGCGGGGCAGGTTGAACATGCGCTCGCGCTCGATGAAGCTCTTTTCGGCGTCCGGGTTCGGGTCCAGGAACACGTGGCGGTGATCGAAGGCCGCCAAGAGCTTGATGTGCCGCGACAGCAGCATGCCGTTGCCGAACACGTCGCCGGACATGTCGCCCACGCCCACCACCGTGAAGTCGGTGGTCTGGATGTCGGTGCCCATCTCGCGGAAGTGGCGCTTCACCGACTCCCAGCCGCCCTTGGCGGTGATGGCCATCTTCTTGTGGTCATAGCCGGCGGAGCCGCCGGAGGCGAAGGCATCGCCCAGCCAGAAGCCGTACTCGGCCGAGATGCCGTTGGCGATGTCGGAGAAGGTGGCGGTGCCCTTGTCGGCGGCGACCACCAGATAAGGATCGTCCTCGTCGTGGCGGACCACGTCCTTCGGCGGCACCACCTTGGTGCCGCTGAGGTTGTCGGTGATGTCGAGCAGGCCGCGCAGGAAGGTCTGGTAGCAGGCGATGCCTTCCTTCATGACCGCCTCGCGGTCATTGCCCGCGGGCGGGCGCTTCACGTAGAAGCCGCCCTTGGCGCCCACCGGCACGATCACGGTGTTCTTGACGTTCTGCGCCTTCACCAGGCCCAGCACTTCCGTGCGGAAGTCCTCGCGCCGGTCGGACCAGCGCAGGCCGCCGCGGGCGACCTTGCCCATGCGCAGGTGCACGCCCTCGACCCGGGGCGAATACACCCAGATCTCGAACATGGGCTTGGGCAGGGGCAGTTCCAGCTGCGAAGGGTCGAACTTGAAGGAGACGAGGGCCTTGTGGCGGCCGTCGGCTCCCTTCTGGAAGTAGTTGGTGCGTAAGGTGGCCATGATGGCGCCGAGGAACAGGCGCAGGATGCGGTCGTCGTCCAGGCTGGAGACCTGCTCCAGGGCCGTGGCGATATCGGTGGCGTGCTGCTGCACCAGCGCATCGCGCCGGGTGCCCATGCTGGGGTCGTTGCGCGCCTCAAAGAGATGCACCAGGGAGGCGGCGATGGCCGGGTGCGTGTAGAGCGCCCGTTCCATGTAGGCCTGGCTGAAGCTGATGCCGGTCTGCAAGAGGTACTTGCAGTAAGCCCGCAGCAGCATGGTCTGGCGCCAGCTTAAGGCCGCGCCCAGCACCAGCCGGTTGAAGCCGTCGCTCTCCGCCTCGCCGCGCCAGACCTGGGCGAACTGCTCCTGGAAGGCTTCCTTGACGGCTTCCACGTCCAGGTCGCCCGGGCGGATCAGCTCGAAGTCCTGGATCCACACCAGGCTGCCGTCGGCCAGTTCCAGCTCGTAGGGGCGCTCGCTGATGACGCGCACGCCCATGTGCTCCAGCATCGGCAGCGCATCGGAGATGGGGATGGTCTGCTCGCGGTGGAAGGTCTTGAAGCGCAGGTAGCCCGGCGGCGCGGACAGCGGCCGGTACAGGCTCATGCGCAGGCCCTCGCTGGCGTTGAGCGCGTCCACCTGCTCCACGTCGAACACCGCCGCGTTGGGCTTGATGTCCTCCTGGTAGGCGGCGGGGAAGTGGTTGCCGTAACGGGCGAAGAGCTTGAGGCCGTGCTCCTCACCGCACTTGTTGACCAGCGCGTCCTTGAGTTCGTCCTGCCAGGAACGCACCGCCAGCACGATCTCCTTCTCGAGCTCGGAGCGCTCGAACTTGGGCAGCTGCCAGGGGGTGGTGCGCACGATGATGTGCAGGCGGGCCAGGGCCGAATCGGACAAAGCCACGGTGTGCTCGATGCTCTTGCCGTTCAGGGCCTGGAACAGCACCGCCTCGATGCGCTGGCGCACGGCGGTGGTGTAGCGCTCGCGCGGCACGTACACGAGGCAGGAGAAGAAGCGGCCGAAGCTGTCGCGGCGCACGAACAGCTTGACGCGCTGGCGCTCCTGCAGCTGCACCACGCCCATGGCGGTCTCGTACAGCTCGTCGGTGGTGCTCTGGAACAGCTCGTCCCGCGGCAGCGTCTCCAGGATGTGCATGAGCGCCTTGCCGTCGTGGCTGGAGGCAGGCAGCTCGGAGCGGCGCGTCACCTCGGCGACCTTCTCCCGCAGCACGGGGATGTCGCGCGGGCTGGTGTTGTAGGCGCTGGTGGTGAAGAGCCCGAGGAAGCGCCACTCGCCGGTGACCTGGCCGTCGGCGCCGAAGCGCTTCACGCCCACGTAGTCGAGGTAGCCGGGACGGTGCACCGTAGCCTGGGAGTTGGCCTTGGTGACGATCATGAATTCTTTCGTGCGGGCGCGCTTGCGCACGTCCTTCGGCAGCACCAGGAAGCTCTGGGAGACCTTGGTGTTGCTGTCGCGCAGGATGCCGAGGCCGGAGTTCGGCACCAGCTTCAGCACTTCCTCGCCGTTCTCCTCGCCGAGCACGTACTCGCGCACGCCGAGGAAGGTGAAGTGGTTGTCGCCGAGCCAGGCCAGGAACTTCAGGCCTTCGTCCACCTGGGCATCGCCCAGCACGCTGCGGTGCGCCTGCACCGCGGCCTGCACGTCCTTGAGCTTGTCCCGCATCGCGTGCCAGTCGCCGATGGTGGCGCGCACGTCGCGCATGGCGCTCTGCAGCGCCGCTTCCAGCTTGGCGAGGGTCTCAGCGCCGGCCTGGCTGTCCACCTCGATGTGCATCCAGGATTCGGTGGTCATGCCCTCGCCGCGCTCGCCGTCCACGCGGGTGAGGTTGCCGCGCGCATCGCGCTGCACGTGGTAGATGGGGTGCACGGTGAGGTGGATGCCGACGCCGATGCGGCTCAGGGTCATGGTGGTGGTGTCCACCAGGAAGGGCATGTCGTCGTTCACCATCTCGATGATGGTGTGGGGGCTCTTCCAGCCGTCCTTCTTCGGGTTAGGGTTGTAGACCCGCACCTTGGTCTCGCCCGGCAGGCGCTTGGCGCCGAACTCCCAGTGGCTGAGGACCGCGCCGTAAAGGTCCTCGGGGGACTTGGCGAGGATGTCCTCCTCGGCGATGTCCGAGTAGTAGGAGAGGATGAACCTCTCGAGGTCGGCCGCGGCGGAATGCTTCTTGGCGAGGGCGATCACCTTCTCCAGGTGCTTATCCTTCGGGGGCGATTTCCGTTGCGGCATGGCGTTCTTGGCCTTAGGCGATGGAGGTTGAAGGGGCTATTTTACTGCGATGGATATGCAAACGGCGACCAGGGGGTCGCCGTCTGCCGTTTCGCGTCATAAAGGCGTCATTGCGCCTTTTCCAGGTCCTTGATGACCGCCGCCAGCCAGCGGCAGGCGGTGCCGCCGGTGATGCAGCGGTGGTCGAAGGTGATGGATAAGGGTATGCGCTTGTGCACCTCGATGCCGCCCATGACCGGCACCACGTCGAAGCGCAGGCCGCCGGTGCCGAGGATCGCCACCTGCGGCGGCACTACCACCGGGGTGGCGTAGCGGCCGGCCATCATGCCGAAGTTCGACAGGGTGATGGTGGGATCCTTCATGTCGGCGGGCGACACGCTACGGTTGCGGGTGGCTTCCTTGATGCGGTTCAGGTCGTCGCGCAGCTGCTGGGCGTTCTTGCTCTCCACGCGGCGCAGGATTGGCACGATCAGCCCGTCCGGCGTGTCCACCGCCATGGCGAGGTCCACGCGCTCGTGGATGGTGCGCTCCAGCTTCTCGCCGTCGTACCAGGCGTTGAGCTCGGGCTCGGCGCGGCAGCCGGCGACGATGGCGCGCACGATGCGCACGGTGATGTCCTGGCCCGGCATCCAGCCGTGGATGTCCGCATCGTCGAAGAGCGTGCACTCCGCCACTTCGCTGCGGGACTTGGTCATGCTGGCGTGCATGGCGCGGCGCGGGCCGCGCAGGGGCTCGGCGACGCCGTACTTCACGTCGGTGCGCTTCGCCGGCACATCCCAGCGTGCCGCGGGCGCGGAGGGGGCAGACGCGCCGCCCTGGGCGCGCCGCACGTCGTCCAGCGTCACGGTGTCGTTCTTGCCGGTGGCCTGCACGCCGGCGAGGTCCACGCCCAGCTCCTTGGCCTTGATGCGCACGGAGGGCAGCGCCTTCACGCGCACCGGCTCCTGCTTCTGTTTCTTGCGGATGATGGCGGTCTCGGCCACCACCGCGTTGCTGGTGGGGACGTTGCCTACCACGGTGCCGCTGTCCTCGGCGATGGGCGTGGTCTTCTTGGCGTCCGGCGCGGCCTTCTGGGCCGCCGCTTCTTCCTTCTTGGCCGGAGCAGCGCCGTCACCGGCGATGTCGAAGTCCACCAGAGCGGAATGGGTGGGGATGATGTCACCGGCCTTGCCGTGGAGCTTCGCGATCTTGCCGCTCCAGGGGGAGGGCACGTCGACCACGGCTTTCGCCGTCTCTACTGACAGCAGCGGCTGGTCCACCTTGACGGTGTCACCTTCCTTCACGTGCCAGCTGACGATCTCGGCTTCCTGCAGGCCTTCGCCCAAGTCCGGGAGGTTGAACGTCTTCATCGATTAAGCCTCCAGCACCTTGCGGATGCCCTTGAGGACGCGGTCCACGCTCGGCATGTAATCATGCTCCAGCTTGAAGAGCGGCATCGGTATGTCATAACCCGTGACGCGCCCGATGGGCGCCTTCAGGGAGTAGATGGCCTTCTCGGCCACGGTGGCCGCGATCTCGGCGCCGACGCCGCAGTTGCGCGGCGCCTCGTGGACGATGACCAGGCGGCCGGTCTTCTCCACGGATTCCAGGATGGTGCCGAAGTCGATGGGCGCGACGGTGGCGAGGTCGATCACGTCGCAGCTCACCCCTTCCTCGCCCAGCTTGGCGGCGGCCTGCAGGGTCTCGTGGACCATGGCGCCCCAGGACACGAGCGTCACGTCCTCGCCCTCGCGCAGCACGAAGCAGGTGTCCAGCGGCAGGGCCTTGCCGTCGTCTTCCACTTCCGCCTTGTTCAGGCGGTACAGGCGCGTCGGCTCCAGGAACACCACCGGATCCGGGTCGCGGATGGCGGCGAGCAGGAGGCCATAGGCGCGGGACGGGGAGGAGGGCATCACGGTGCGGATGCCCGGCATGTGCGCGAACATCGCCTCGTTGCTCTCGGAATGGTGCTCCGGCGCATGGATGCCGCCGCCCGAAGGCGCGCGCAGCACCATGGGCACGTGCAGGCGGCCGCGGGTGCGGGTGCGCAGGCGGCCGGCGTGGTTGATCATCTGGTCCACGGCGGGATAGATGAAGCCGGAGAACTGGATCTCGGCGATGGGCTTCATGCCCTGGGTCGCCATGCCGATGGAGATGCCGGCGATGAGGGCTTCGGCCAGCGGGGTGTCCATCACCCGCTCCTTGCCGAAGCGCTGCTGCAGGCCGGCGGTGGCACGGAACACGCCGCCGTTCAGGCCCACGTCCTCGCCCAGCACGACCACCGAGGGGTCGCGCTCCATCTCATGCGCCATCGCCATGGTGATGGCTTCGACCATCGTGACCTTAGCCATGGTGGGAGCCCTCCTCGACCGCTTCATCGCGCTGGGCGATGAGGCCCTCCGGCATGTTGCCGAACATATGGTCGAACATGCTCTCCACCGGCGGCTTGCCGGTATCCTTATAAAGCTTGACCTCGGCGTCGACGCGCTCGGCGCACTCCGCCAGCAGGGCCTCTTCCTGCTTCTGGTCCCAGGCGCCAGTATCCATGAGGTACTTGCGGATGCGGAGCAAGGGTTCCTTCTTCCACTCTCCCTCCACCTCGCCCTTGGGGCGATAGCGGGTCGCATCGTCCGCCGTGGTGTGGTCGTGGAGGCGGTAGGTGAGGGCTTCCACCAGGGTCGGGCCCTTGCCGGAGCGCGCCTTCTCCAGCGCCTTATCCATCACGTCGCGCACGGCGATGATGTCGTTGCCGTCCACCTGGATGCCCTCGATGCCGCCGGCGATGGCTTTCTGAGCGAGGGTCTCGCAGGCGGTCTGGGCGGAGAGGGGCACGGAGATGGCCCACTTGTTGTTGCAGACCACGAACACCACCGGCAGCTGCCAGGCGCCGGCGCAGTTGATGGCTTCGTAGTAGTCACCCTGGGAGGTACCGCCGTCGCCGATCACGGTCACGGCCGCGCGCTTCTCCTTGCGCAGCTTGAAGGCGGTCGCGGCGCCGGCCGCGTGGTGATATTGCGTCGCGATGGGCACGCACCAGGCGAAGTCATGCTTGGGGCCCGAGAAGTTGTTGCCGCGCTCGTCGCCGCCCCAGAACAGCAGCACCTCGTGGGGCTGCACGCCGCGGTAGAACTGGGCGCCGTACTCGCGGTACATGGGGAAGAAGGCGTCTTCCTGCCGCATGGCGGCGCCGATGCCCACGTGGGTGGCTTCGTGGCCGAGGCAGGAGGCGTAGGTGCCGAGCTGGCCGGTGCGCTGCAGGGCGATGGCCTTGGTGTCGAAGACCCGCACGAAGGTCATCGCACGGTACATCTTCAGGAGTTCGTCCTTGTCCTTGGCGAACTTGGGCAGCTCTTTCTGCACGAGCTTGGCTTCGTGGTCGAGATACTGCTGGTACTTGATCTCGAACGTGGCGGCGGTCTTCAAGGCTTCTTGCTCCTGGAAAGCCGCCCGGGCTCTTATGGGACCTTTAAGGGGTCCTGCAGGCCCGCCGGCGGGGAGTGCTTATATAGATAGCGCCCGGCATGGGGCCGGGCGGGCGGCAATTATACATGAGCCTCCCGGCAGGCCCGCCCGGCGCAAGGGGCCCCAGGGTGGGGGTCGGGTAGAATGGCCGGATTACGGCGGCCCTGGCGGCCCGGGGACAGCATGAGCGGCAACAAACGCGACCTGGAACAGGGCATCCACCGGGACCTGAAGCCCCAGGAGACCTATTCCGGCTACCTCAAGCTGGACGTGCTGTTCGCCGCCCAGCAGCCCATCACCCGGCCGGTCCACCACGACGAGATGCTGTTCATCATCCAGCACCAGACCTCCGAGCTCTGGATCAAGCTGGTGCTGCATGAGCTGGACGCGGCCATCCGCCACATCCAGAAGGACGAATTGGAATCCTGCTTCAAGATCCTCTCGCGGGTGAAGCAGATCCAGATGCAGCTCTTCAACCAGTGGGCGGTGCTGGAGACCCTCACCCCCACCGAGTACGCGCAGTTCCGCTCGGCCCTGGGAGCGGCTTCCGGTTTCCAGTCCCACCAGTACCGGGCCCTGGAGTTCATGCTGGGCAACAAGGGAGCGGAGCTGGTGGACGTGTTCCGTTACGACCCCAAGGTGCACGCGCTGCTGACGGAACTCCTGAACCGCCCCAGCCTCTACGACGAGTTCCTGCGTTACCTGAAGCGTCGCGGGCTGCCCGTGCCGGCGGAGCGGGTGGAGCGGGACTGGTCCCAGCCCTACGAGCGGCATCCGGGTGTGACTGCCGTGTTCAAGCTGATCTACGAAGGCACCCGTGAATGGTGGGACGCCTACGAGATGTGCGAGAAGCTCGTGGACGTGGAGGAGTATTTCCAGCTCTGGCGCTTCCGCCACATGAAGACCGTGGAACGCATCATCGGACACAAGAAGGGCACCGGCGGTTCCTCGGGGGTGAAGTTCCTGGAGAAGGCCTTGAGTCTGACCTTCTTCCCTGAGCTCATCGATGTCCGTACGGAGATCAGCGACCTTAAGTAGCTGATTTCCGGCGGTTTGGGGCGGTTCCCGCCCCGGCGGTATAATGTCCAACTCGTTGATTTTCCAGCCCGGCGGCCCAGGCCGGCGGGTAGCACAGAGGTAGCAGAGATGAGCGCACAGCCCAACGTCGGCATCAAACCGGTGCAGTTCGAGAACCCCATGGGGGTGGACGGCTTCGAGTTCGTGGAGTTCGCCGCGCCCCAGCCCAAGCTCCTGCACGATCTCTTCCCGCGCCTGGGTTTCACACCCGTGGCCAAGCACAAGAAGAAGGCCATCACCCTGTATCGTCAGGGCGAGTGCAACTTCCTGGTGAACGAGGAACCGAACAGCTTCGCCTCCGACTTCGCCAAGAAGCACGGTCCCTCCGCCTGTGGTTTCGCCATCCGCTTCAGCAAGCCCGCAGCCGAAGTGAAAGCAGCTGCCCTCAAGAACGGCGGCGAGACCATCGAGTCGCTGGAATCCACCAAGGCGGTGGAGGTGCCGGTGATCAAGGGCATCGGCGGCAGCATGCTGTATCTCGTGGACCGCTACGGCGCCAAGGGCGAGGTCTATGCCGGTGAGTTCGAGTACCTGCCCGGCGTGGACAAGCACCCCAAGGGCTTCGGTCTCACCTTCGTGGACCACCTGACCCACAACCTCTACTTCGGCAACATGGAGAAGTTCGCGAAGTTCTACGAGCAGCTGTTCAACTTCCGCGAGATCCGTTACTTCGACATCAAGGGCGTGAAGACCGGCCTCATCTCCAAAGCAATGACCGCGCCGGACGGCATGGTGCGCATCCCGCTCAACGAGTCCAACGACCCCAAGAGCCAGATCAACGAGTACCTGAACGAGTACAAGGGCGAGGGCATCCAGCACATCGCCTGCTTCACGGACGACATCTACACCACGGTGGAAGCCATGCGCGCCGCCGGCATGAAGTTCCTGGACACCCCGGACGCCTACTTCGAGATGGTGGACGAGCGGGTGCCGAACCACGGCGAGGACGTGCAGCGCCTGGCCAAGAACAAGATCCTGATCGATGCGGACCGGGAGACCAAGAAGAAGCTGCTGCTGCAGATCTTCACCCAGAACGCCATCGGCCCGGTCTTCTTCGAGATCATCCAGCGCAAGGGCAACGAGGGCTTCGGCGAAGGCAACTTCCAGGCGCTGTTTGAATCAATAGAGCGCGATCAGATGAAACGCGGTGTCCTTTGAGAATTCTTCGTTAAATGCGGGACCTGTGATGAAGCGCATTAGTGATACATCTCTGGTGCTATACGCAACGGTGATTTATGCAATCAGCGCTTTATTGCTTCCGGTTATTTTTGAGTTATGGCAGCACGCTATCGTTGGAAGCAGAGTGATACCTGGCGAGGCTGACGCGATTGAGTCAATGGTTAGATGGCCAGTCGTCGCGATATTGATTTTACTTGCTTCAGTTATTCCGGCTCTGATGCTGTTAACGCGCTTCTCTAAATTTAAATTATTGGTTCTTTCTCTATTTGCATCTATTTTTGCCGAAGCGTTAATAAGCTGCGTCATATTTTGGCTCAATAGCCATCCGATGCCAGCAGGTTATTCGACCCTTGCAGCCATCAGGAATCTGAACTCTTCGAATACCTGGCCTTATGAAGCGGATTGGCACCTAGTCGCTTCGCTACTGAGAATTGCCATACTTCCCTTATCTGTTCTTGGTATGGGCATAGTTGGGTCGTTCATGCTTAAGTCGTCATTCGATAAGAATCTTAAATCGGCAGTGAACTAGGAGCCGGGCATGAGCCAGAAAATCAGCGCCATGGAACCCAAACTCGCGGCGGCTGCTGCGGATGAGGGGAACTACCAGTCCGGTTTCGGCAACGAGTTCGCCACGGAAGCCCTGCCCGGCGTCTTGCCGGAGGGCCGCAACTCGCCCCAGAAGGTGCCCTACGGGCTCTACGCCGAGCAGCTCTCGGGCACCGCCTTCACGGCGCCGCGCCATGCCAACCGCCGCAGCTGGCTCTACCGCATCCGGCCCGCCTCGGTGCACAAGCCCTTCAAGCCCCTGGCCGATGGCCGCTTCCACAACCGCTTCGATGAGACTCCCGCCACGCCCAACCAGCTGCGCTGGAGCCCATTCCCCATCCCGAGCACGCCCACGGACTTCGTCGCGGGCCTGGTGACGGTGGCCGGCAACGGCAGCCCTGCGACCCAGACGGGCGTGGGCATCCACATCTATGCCGCCAGCAGCTCCATGCAGGGCCGCTACTTCTACGATGCCGACGGCGAACTGCTGATCGTGCCGCAGGAAGGGCGCCTGCGCATCGCCACGGAGCTCGGGGTGCTGGACGTGAGCCCGCTGGAGATCGCGGTGATCCCGCGTGGCATCCGCTTCAAGGTGGAACTCCCCGACGGCGGCGCCCGCGGCTACGTGGCGGAGAACTTCGGCGCTTCCTTGCGCCTGCCGGAGCTGGGACCCATCGGTTCCAATGCGCTCGCCAACGCCCGGGACTTCCTCTATCCCAAGGCCTCTTATGAGGACGTGGAAGGAAAATTCGAATTGATCGGCAAGTTCCAGGGCAAGCTGTGGTCCGCCGAGATCGACCATTCACCCCTGGACGTGGTGGGCTGGCACGGCAACCATGCGCCGTACAAATATGACCTGCGCCGCTTCAACACCATCGGCTCCATCAGCTACGACCATCCGGACCCGTCCATCTTCACGGTGCTGACTTCGCTCAGCGACACCCCCGGCACCGCCAACATGGACTTCGTGATCTTCCCGCCCCGCTGGCTGGTGGCGGAAGACACCTTCCGTCCGCCCTGGTTCCACCGCAACGTGGCCTCGGAGTTCATGGGCCTCATCACCGGCGTGTATGACGCGAAGGAAGGCGGCGGCTTCGTGCCGGGTGGCGCTTCCCTGCACAACTGCATGAGCGGCCATGGCCCCGATGCCGGCAGCTACGAGAAGGCGGTGGCGGGCGATACTTCCAAGCCCCTGCACATCGTGGACACCATGGCCTTCATGTTCGAGACCCGTGCCGTCATCAAGCCCACGAAGCAGGCCCTGGAAGCGAAGGAACTGCAGGGCGACTACTACGAGTGCTGGCAGGGCATCAAGAAACACTTCGATCCGAAGCGACGCTGACTGCGATATGAAGAGGTATGTGGTTTTACCCCTGCTTCTTGCGCTATCTGGATGTATCACTTATTCCTATTCGTTATTAAGTTCCGATCCGAGTTGGAAGGAAATTAAAGATCCGCCGAGTGACGAAGCCTCTCTACTTAGTGCGGCTGAGAATCGAATAAAGGATCAATACTCTTCATCTAAGTATGACCATATTTGGTTCGCCAAGTCAGAAGATGCGTATCTGATCTATTTCCGAGATCATTACTGGATGGGTTATTCAGATTATTCACGTTCTCATTGTGGAGATGAGACGGTTGTCTTTAGAAAGATCAATGGTAATTGGACACAGACGAAAGAAGGTAAATTTGTGGTTTGTGTGGACTGATATGAAACGTGAAGAGCCCGTGAAACTCGCAAGCCTTAAAGCCCGCGGTCGCGCCAGTACACTCATGTTGGGTGTCTTGTTACTGATTGGTTGCGCTTCGGCTCCCGAGAGGCCGTTCACCCTCATCGATTCCAGCGAAGCTTGGGTGCAGATGAAAACGCCACCTGACGACAGCGCGGCGATAATCGCCGCCGCAGGCGAGAGCACCCGCGAGATGCTGAACGACAAGAAGAAGTACCAGGCCACCTGGTTCGCGCGTAAGACCGACGACTATCTCATCTATTTCCAGGTCCGCGGCAACGGGGATTCCGCCTGTGGCGATGAAGCCCCGGAGTTCTATAAGGACGAGGATGGGCGCTGGGTCGTGGACCGTCTGAGCCGCATATCCATATGCAAACAATGATCGATAAGCTGGAGAATCCGTGAAACTCGCAAGTCTTAAAATCGGCAGCCGCGACGGCACCCTGGTGGTGGTGGACAGGAAGCTCCAGAACGCCGTGAAGGTGCCGGAGATCGCCCATACGCTGCAGCAGGCCCTGGAGAACTGGGCCATGGCGGAGCCGAAACTGCGTTCCGTGTCCGAGTCCCTCAATGCGGGCAAAGCCAAGGACGCCTTCAAGCTGGAGCCCAAGGACCTCGCCGCCGCTATGCCCCGTGCGCCCCAGTTCGTGGACGGCAGCGCCTATCTCCCCCACGTGGAGCGGGTGCGCCGCGCCCGTGGCGCGGACATGCCGCCCAGCTTCCTGCACGACCCCCTCATGTACCAGGGCGTGAGCGACAGCTTCATCCCGCCGCTCGATCCCATCCGCATGATCGACGAGGCCTGGGGCATCGATTTCGAGTCGGAAGTGGGCGTGGTGGTGGACGACGTGCCCATGGGCGTGACCCCCGCGGACGCCATGAAGCACATCAAACTCGTGCTGCTCATCAACGACGTCTCCCTGCGCAACCTCATCCCCGAAGAGCTGGCCAAGAACTTCGGCTTCCTGCAGAGCAAGCCCCGTTCGGCCCTCTCGCCGGCGGCACTGACGCCCGATGAACTGGGCGCGGCCTGGAAGGACGGCAAGCTGCATCTGCCCCTCATCACCCATCTCAACGGCACGCGCTTCGGCGAGCCGGATGCGGGCGTGGACATGCAGTTCAGCTTCCCGCAGCTCATCGCTCACGCCGCCAAGACCCGGCCCCTGGCGGCGGGCAGCATCGTGGGCTCCGGCACCATCGCCAACCAGGACGAATCCAAGGGTTCCTCCTGCCTTGCGGAGAAGCGGGTGCTGGAGATCATCAAGGGCGGCAAGCCCGTGACACCCTTCATGAAGTTCGGCGACAGGGTGCGCATCGAGATGCTGGACGCGGCGGGCGCGAGCCTGTTCGGCGCCATCGAGCAGAAGGTAGAGAAGCTCTGATGGAGCTCTACACTTACTTCCGCAGCTCCGCCGCCTACCGGGTGCGCATCGCGCTCAACCTGAAGGGCCTGAAGCCGGAACAGCACTTCATCCACCTGGTGAAGGACGGCGGACAGCAGCACAAGCCCGAGTTCCGCAAGGTGAACCCCCAAGGCTTCGTGCCGGCGCTGGTGGACGAGGGCGAGATCCTCACCCAGTCCCTCGCCATCATGGAATACCTGGACGAGACCCATCCCACGCCCGCCTTGCTGCCGAAGGACGCCCTGGGCCGGGCGCGGGTGCGGGCCATGGCGCTGGTCATCGCTGCCGACATCCATCCCTTGCAGAACACGCGCATCACCAAGTACCTGGAGCAGGAGCTGAAGGTGGATGAGGCGGCGCGCAAACGCTGGATCTGCCGCTGGATCGAGGACGGCTTCGCGGCGCTGGAGAGCCTCATCGTCGCCCACGGGCACGCGGGCCAGTGCTGCCACGGCGATACGCCGACGATGGCTGACGCGCTGCTGGTGCCGCAGATGTTCAGCGCCCGCCGCTTCGGCGCGGACATCGCCCGGTTCAAGACGCTGGAGCGCATCGACGCCCACTGCCAGACGCTCAAAGCTTTTCAAGATGCACACCCGTCCAAACAGCCTGACTTTGAGTCATAAGAAATACTGGGGATTTAAGGGGCCATGCTCGAGTTCTTAACCCACGGTTTCTTCTGGTGGCCGATCATCCTGCTGAGCCTGCTCGGCCTCGCCGCGGCGCGTCCGGCGCGCACACCCATGTTCATCGTGCTGGCGGTGGTCCTGGGGCTCTTCAGCGGCATCAGTGCCGTCAGCGGCCCGTGGAAGGCCCTGGTCTGGATACTCTTCTCCATCGCTGTATTGCTGGCCTACATCGCGCCGCTGCGGCGCTTGGTCCTCAGCAACCGGGTACTGAAGTTCTACAGGAACTCCATGCCGGAGATCTCCGCCACGGAGCGGGACGCCCTGGAAGCGGGCACGGTCTGGTGGGATGCGGCACTCTTCAGCGGCGCGCCCCGCTGGCAGCAGTTGCTGGATTTCCCCGCGGCTACGCTCTCGGAACAGGAACAGGCTTTCCTGGACGGGCCCGTGGAAGAGCTCTGCGGCATGTTGGATGACCACCGCATCTGCAACGTGGACAAGGACCTTACGCCCGAGACCTGGCGCTACATAAAGGAGCGCGGTTTCTTCGGCATGATGATCCCCAAGGAGTACGGTGGCTTCGCCTTCTCCAACATGGGCCATGCAGCGGTGATCATGAAGATCGCGAGCCGCAGCATCAGCGCCGCGCTCACGGTCATGATCCCGAACTCCGTGGGGCCCGGGAAGCTGCTGCTGAAGTACGGCACCGAGGATCAGAAGGACCATTGGCTGCCGCGCCTCGCGCGGGGCGAGGAGATCCCCTGTTTCGCGCTCACGGGGCCGGAGGCGGGCAGCGATGCCGGCGCCATCCCGGACGTGGGCGTGGTCTGCCGCGACGCCAAGGGGACGCTCGGCATCCGTCTCGACTTCGAGAAGCGCTACATCTCCATGGGACCCATCGCCACGGTGCTGGGTCTCGCCTTCAAGCTGGAAGACCCGGATCACTTGCTGGGCGAGAAGACCCACCTCGGCATCACGCTCGCCCTGGTGCCGGCTTCCTCGCCGGGCGTGAAGACCGGCACCCGTCACGACCAGCTGCACATGGCCTTCATGAACGGCCCGCTCTACGGCAAGGGCGTGTTCGTGCCCATGGACATGGTCATCGGCGGCCCCGAGATGGCGGGCAAGGGCTGGCGCATGCTGATGGAGTGCCTGACGGACGGGCGAGCGATCTCGCTGCCGGCCCTCAGCACCGCCACCGCCAAGCTCGCCACGCGCGTCACCAGCGCCTATGCGCGGGTGCGGCGCCAGTTCAAGTTGCCCATCAGCCAGTTCGAGGGCATCCGCGAGGCCCTGGCGCGGCTCGCCGGCAACACCTACGCGATGGATGGGGCGCGGCTCACCACGCTCGCGGCACTGGACCAGGGCCACAAGCCCGCCGTGATCTCCGCCATCGTGAAGTACAACCTCACGGACCGGGCGCGGCAGGTGATGAACGACGCCATGGACGTGCACGGCGGCGCGGCCCTCTCGCTCGGGCCCAAGAACCCGCTGGGGCCTTTCCACAGCTATCCGCAGATGGGCATCACGGTGGAAGGCCACAACATCCTGACCCGCAACCTCATCACCTTCGGCCAGGGCGCGATCCGCTGCCATCCTTATCTGTTGAAGGAACTGCAGGCGGCCGGCAACAAGGACCAGAAGGCGGCGCGGCGCGAGTTCGATCAGGCGCTGGTCTCCCACATGAGCTTCACCGCCAACAACAAGGCGCGTGCCTTCCTGCATGGCCTCACCGGCGCGGCCTTCATCAGCACGCCCACCTCGCCGGACGTGCTGAAACCCTATTACCAGCAGCTCACCCGCATGAGCGCGGCTTTCGCCTACGTCACGGACGTGCTCCTGCTCACGCTGCGCGGCGAGTTGAAGCGCCGCGAGCGGCTCTCGGCCCGCATGGCGGACGTGATCAGCCAGCTCTACCTCGCCTCCGCGGCGCTGAAGCACTACCACGAGCAGGGCAACCAGCCGGGTGACCTGCCGCTGATCCAGTGGGTCTGCGAAGACAGCCTCTACAAGATCCAGCAGAGCTTCGACGCGGTGTTCAAGAACCTGGACAACAAGTGGCTGGGCCACGCACTGCGCTTCACCGTGTTCCCGCTCGGCATGCGCTTCCGCGCGCCTTCCGATGCGCTGGAGCATAAGCTGGCAGCGCTGATCCTCAGACCCTCGGCGGAGCGGGACCGGCTCACGGCGGGGATGTATCTGCCGACCGACATGAAAGAGAAGGTGCGCCTGCTGGACGAAGCCTTCGTGCAGGCAGTGGAGACGCGCGCCCTGCGGGAGAAGCTGCGCACCGCCGCGAAGGAGAAGACCCTGCACACCAAGGGTGCCGCCCAGATAGAAGAGGCGGTGCAGTTGGGCCTGATCTCGGCGGGAGAGGGCGCGGCCCTGCGGGCGGCGGAGACCTTGCGGCGCGAGGCCATCAAGGTGGATGATTTCGACCGGCTCACGTGAACGACTAAGCGCCCTTTATTTGCGGTTCCGCTGTCACATTCATTGACTTGGTCCCAGCTGCTCCCTAGTCTTTTCCCCAGCCAAGACCGGACTGACCCCGACCCAAGGAAGGGCAGCCGTTCTCGATACATGAATGAACCAGGGGGTCATATGCCATCCGTCACGGGCCACTATCGCCGCGCGTTCGCCGCCGCCTTGTTCTCACTCACTGCCTGCCTCGCGTCCGCGGCACAGGCCGCCGACTGGACCACGGTCCGCAGCGCGGTGGCCATCCGCTCCATCGCGACCGATGGCACCGTCTACGTCGGTGCGGCCACCAACGGCATCTGGACCAGCACCGACCTCAAGACCTGGACGCGGGTCTCGCTTCGGAGCGACGCGGGGCTGCTCTTCAACGACGTGGTATGGGATGGGCAGCGCTTCAGGGCCGTGGGCTGGGGCATCGTCAGCAGCACGGACGGCATCAATTGGGACGTGGAAGGTTCGAGCAACGGTCTCGAGGTGTCGAACGCGATCGCCCTCATGGGTAGGACCCACATCGCTGTGGGCGCCGCCGGCGACGGCACCGGCACGGGTGGGCTCCTACGCGGCGTCCATACCACGAGCTGGGGCGGTGTGATCCTACCTCGCTCTGCCCTCAGCGTCGTCGGCATCACGGGGGGGCTCGTCAACATGACTGGCGCGACCACCGATGGCAACCAGTTCGTCGTGAAAGGAGTGCTCACCGCCGGCTTCGTGTCGCGGGATTTCCTGATGACGAGCCCCGATGGCCTCAACTGGACCTCGCGCGCTTTGGCCAGCAATACCGGCTACATGTCCGGCGGCCTCAACGCCGCCGCCTGGGGCAACGGCACCTTCGTGGCGGGCAGCGAGGCGGGCGTCTACACCAGTCCCGATGGCGTGAACTGGACCGGCCATGAGCTGGGCAATGCCTCGCAACCCAACGGCAGCTTCTGGCTGTTCAACCACATCAGGTTCCTGAACGGCGGCTTCGTGGCGGCGGGCTTCGATGCCTCCGAGAGCACGGCCCGGGACGATACCGCCGTATTCACCAGCGCCGACGGCGTGAGCTGGACCTCCCACTCGCTGGCCGCCCGCGGCTCCTCGACATTCGATATGAGCGACATCACCTTCAGCCAGGGCAAGTACGTGGCAGCGGGGTACCAGGGGGTCTACACCAGCAGCGACGGTTCGACCTGGGCCCAGACCTTCACGGGCCCCGAGACCAACCTGACCGCCTGTGTGATCGCTGGCGATGGCATCTTCGACGTCCCCGGCGTGGACGGCGCCCTCGTGAGCAGCGACGGCACCAGTTGGAACTCCAAGCTGGTGGGCACCGGGGCACCCACCGTGACCGGCGAGGGCTGTGGTGCCTTCGCGAACGGCGTGTTCGTGACTACCAACGGTGGCATCCCGCAATGGAGCACCGACGGCAAGACCTGGAACGTCGCGACGGTGCTGGCCGGTGCGGATGCCGATGACGGCGTGGCCGCTGTGGCCACGGATGGCAAGCAGTTCCTCGGCCTGGAGGCCGCCGCCGGCCTGAACGCCGAGGTCCTCACCAGCACCGACGGCAAGACCTGGAAGGCCCAGGCCGTGACTGGCCTGCCCCTCCATACGCTCCGCTTCGGCGCCACGCTCGGCAGCGACCAGACCGGCGGCGGCTTCACCTATGCCGGCGGCCGCTACATCGCATGGGGCATGGACCTGTACCGGCATCCTGATCCGGTGATCTTCACGTCCGTGGATGGGCTGAAGTGGACCCAGGCCACCCTCAGCGGCCCGCGCGCACTCTCCAGCACCCGTATCGGGGGTGTCGCCTTCGGCAACGGGAATTATCTCGCCGTGGCCAAGACCAACAATGGCACCTATGCGTTCAGCAGCACCGATGGCGCGGCCTGGGTCGGGCACCGCATCGAGTGTTCCGAGTGCGAGTTGTACTCACTCATCTGGGGCGACGGTGAGTTCATGGCCGCGGGTGAAGACACCTTCAGGGGCCACGGCTTGATGATGCGGATCGACCCCAGCACCGGCGCTGGGACCGAGACGCTGTTGGACGTCCCCCCGCTCTGGGACGTCGCTTGGGACGGCAAGAGCTACGTGGCTGTGTCCGGCCATGACATCGTGCAGTTGCAGGGCGGGAGCAGCTCCGGCGGAGGCAACGGCGGATCCGGCGGTACAGGCAGCAGCGGTGGTGGCGTCTTCGGTCTTGGTCTGTTGGGCCTGCTGGCGGCGCTCACGGCTACGCGCCGGCGCTTCGGCTGATATCTCATATGCAAGAAAATAAAAGGCCGGCTATGTGCCGGCCTTTTATTTAAAGCTGCTGCGCTCGACAGGGCGTCGTTGGGCTTCGGACTCGCAGTCGGTCATGCACATCAGAGCGCGCTCCCTCCTGCTCGCCTTGCCCGCCTAGCCCCGCCCTCGCTCGCGACGCTTTAAAGCGGGTTGAAAGAAAATGACCACGAATATAAAAGGCCGGCTTTAAGCCGGCCTTTTATATTGCGGATGGAGACGGGATTAACCCTGGGCGGCTTCATGGTCCATGCGGAACAGCGGCAGGCCGTCCGGCATCCAGCGGCGGCCGTCCTGGACCAGGTCGTTCAGCCATTCGGCGCGCTTGGCGATGTTGGTCTCCATGCCCTTCCAGTCGATCTTGGCGTCGCCCACGGTGGGGGCGGCATTGTTGCCCTGGCCGAGGCGGGCGGCTTCCAGCTGCCACTTGAGGGCGAAGTAGCGGGCGGCCTCGCGCGCGTTGCGGGCGGCGCCGGACTCGGCGTGGTCGGTGGGCACCACCCCGGTGATGACCCAGAGCTTCGGGCTGGGCGCCCCATGCTTGGGCCAGACGCGGCCGAGCATGGCGCGGTGCGGGATGATCCACTGCCACTCGCCGGTGATGTCGGTGTCGAAGATCTGCAGGCGGCGGAGATAGTCGGCCACCTGCTGCTGCTGGGCCTTGTGCCACTCGGCGAAGGCTGCTTCATCGAAAGCCATGGGGAGACCTCTGATTCAGGAAGGCGGATTTTAAGGTAAATGCGGTTCCGATAGGTATTCTTTTGTCTGCATTTCCGTCAGACGGCTTTCGGCCCGTTGGAACTCGAACTCCAGGCGCTTACCGGCATAGAGCTTGTCCAATGGCACGGCGGCGGAGGCGGCGAGCTTGACGCGCCGGTCATAGAACTCATCCACCAGGGCGATGAAGCGGCGGGCGGCGTCCTCGCTGTCCGCGTCGAAGCGGGGTATGCCAGAGAGCAGCACCGTGTGGAAGCCCCGGGCGATCTCGATGTAATCCTCCTGGCTACGGGGGCCCTCACAGAGGGCCTCGAAGCCGAACCAGGCGACCCCATCGGCATGGCTCCGGGTGGGGATGGGCCGCCCGTTGATGTCCAGTGCATCGGTATACGCATGCTGGTGGCCCGTGAGCCGGGTGAAGAACGCAGTGAGATAGGCATCCGCCTGCTTGCCGGCGGGCACATAGAAGAGGTCGGTACCCTGCATGTGGCGCAGGCGGTAATCGGTGTCGCCATCCACGTGGAGCAGCTGGGTGTGGGACTTGAGTTCACGGATGGCGGGCAGGAAGCGTTCCCGCTGCAGCCCTTCCTTGTAGAGGTCGTCCGGCGGCACGTTGGAAGTGGCCACCAGGGTCACGCCGAGGGCGAACAGGTGCTCGAACAGGCGCCCCAGCAGCATCGCATCCGTGATGTCCGAGACGAAGAACTCGTCGAAGCAGATGACCCGCGCCCGCGCGCGGAAATGCCGCGCCACCGGGAGCAGGGGATCCACCTCGTCCGGATGACGTTTCAGCTCCGCGTGCACTTCGTGCATGAAGCGGTGGAAGTGCAGGCGCAGCTTGTCCTCGAAGGGCAGGCAGTCGAAGAAGCAGTCCATGAGCCAGGTCTTGCCGCGGCCCACGCCGCCCCAGATGTAGAGGCCCTTCACCGCCGAGGCTTCACGGCCCAAGAAACGGCTCCAACTGGCACGGGGTGAAGCGACCAGTCGTGCGTACAACGCATCCAGGGCGCCCACCGCCCGGTCCTGGGCCGGATCGCGCAGGAAACCGTGGCGCGCGAGTTCGCTCTCATAGAGCTGGCGCGGGGTCTGCTGGGCGGATGTGTTCAGGACTAGCTCCGCAGTTCCGGCAGGTCGCGGTAGTGCTCCAGCGCCTGGGGGTTGGCCAGCGCATCGGTGTTCTTCACCGGCCGGCCGTGGATGACGTTGCGCACCGCGAGTTCGGTGATCTTGCCGCTGATGGTGCGGGGGATGTCCGCCACGGCGATGATCTTGGCGGGTACGTGGCGCGGGGTGGTCTCATCACGGATGGTCTTGCGGATGCGCGCCATGAGCGTCTCGTCGAGCTTGACGCCCTCGCGCAGCCGGACGAACAGGATCACGCGCACGTCGCCTTCCCAGTCCTGGCCCACCACCAGGCTTTCGACCACCTCGCTCAGCTTCTCCACCTGGCGGTAGATCTCGGCGGTGCCGATGCGCACTCCGCCGGGGTTGAGGGTGGCGTCGGAGCGGCCGTAGATGATGAGCCCGTCGTGCTCGGTCAGCATGGCCCAGTCGCCGTGGCGCCAGATGTTGGGGTACTGCTCGAAATAGGCCTCGTGGTACTTCTTGCCGTCCGGGTCGTTCCAGAAGAACACCGGCATGGAGGGGAAGGGCTTCACGCAGACGAGTTCGCCGGGCTGGCCGCGCAGGGGTTTGCCGTCATCGTCCCAGATCTCCACGGCCATGCCCAATCCGCGGCATTGCAGCTCGCCGGGATAGACCGGCAGCGCAGGATTCCCCAAGGCGAAGCAGGAGATGATGTCCGTGCCGCCGGAGATGGAACAGAGGCAGACGTCCTGCTTGATGTCCCGGTACACGTATTCGGAGTTCTCCGGCAGGAGCGGCGAACCGGTGGAGGTGATGGTGCGCAGGGGCGCGAGGCGGTATCTCTCCCGGGGCTTCACCCCGAACTTCTCGGCAGCGGATAGGTACTTGGCGCTGGTGCCGAAGATGCTGATGCCTTCCTCGTCCGCGATGTGCCAGAGCGTGTCGTGCTGGGGGTGGAAGGCCGAACCGTCGTAGAGCAGCACGGTGGCGCCCACAGCCAGCGATGACACCAGCCAGTTCCACATCATCCAGCCGCAGGTGGTGAAGTAGAAGATCACGTCTTCCCGCTTCAGGTCCGTATGCAGCGCCAACTCCTTCAGGTGCTGGATGAGCGTGCCGCCGGCGCCGTGCACGATGCACTTGGGCACGCCGGTGGTGCCGGAGGAATACATGATGTAGACGGGATGGTCGAAGGGCAGCTGCTCGAAGCGGATGTCCGTAGCGTCCGTCAGGTAGTCGGACCAGTGCACCGCGTTCGGCAGGGAGGCGATATCGGGCCGCTTGTTGACGTAGGGCACCACCACCAGCTTCTGCACCGAAGGCAGTTTCTCCACCACGCTCTTGATGCGCTCCAGGCTGTCGATCACCTTGCTGCCGTAGTGGTAGCCGTCCGCCGTGAACAGCACCTTCGGCTCGATCTGGCCGAAGCGGTCCAGCACGCCATTGATGCCGAAATCCGGCGAGCAGGAGGACCAGACGGCGCCGATGCTGGTGGCGGCGAGCATGGCGATGACCGCCTCGGGCCGGTTGGGCATGAAACCCGCCACCCGGTCGCCGGTGACGACGCCGGACTTGCGCAGGGCATCGGCGAGCCCCGCCACCTGGCGATGCAGCTCGGCATAAGTGAGCGCGACGCGGGAGCCGTCCTCGCCCCGGAACACGATGGCGGCGCGTTCGTCGCGGTAGCGCAGCAGGTTCTCGGCGAAGTTGAGCCGGCTGCCGGTGAACCACTGGGCGCCGGGCATCTTGTCGCCCTGCACCAACACCTTGTCCCAGGACTTACTCGCCTTGATGCCGCAGAAGGCCCAGACCTGGGGCCAGAACTTCTCAGGATTCTCAACGGACCAGCGGTAGAGGCCCGTCTGGTTCGCCACGTCGGGGTCGCACTCGCGGCGCACCTCGTCCAGGAACCGGGTGATATTCGCCTGGCGCGTGCGATCTGGGCTGGGGGTCCAGAGGGGCTGGGACATGAACCTGGCTGCCGGATGAAGGAGGGCCAATTATCGCAGCTTTGAGCCTTCGGACAAAAAAGGACCGCCTCCGGCGGCCTTATCAAAAGGGCGGTGTTCCGCCCCGCGGACGGGTTACTTTTGGCGCGCCAAAAGTAACCAAAAGCGCTCGCCCGGAGCGCGGGGTGCCGAAGCGGCACCGTCCCT
>Ga0265313_10000181_pt1 | contig 67263 bp, 64 predicted proteins | sample 4123metaG_FD_203122 | JGI IMG/M metagenome (GOLD analysis project Ga0265313, IMG submission 203122) | Rhizosphere microbial communities from Carex aquatilis grown in University of Washington, Seatle, WA, United States - 4-1-23 metaG | ecosystem: Host-associated > Plants > Roots > Rhizosphere >... | reverse complement strand
GCACCGGCTGGCTCGCCTACCCGCCGCTGTCTGACATCGCCTACAGCCCCGACGAGGGCGTCGACTATTACATCTGGGCTCTGCAGGTCGCCGGCATCGGCACGACGCTGTCCGGCATCAATCTGATCGCCACCATCGTGAAGATGCGCGCGCCTGGCATGACCATGATGCGCCTGCCCATCTTCACCTGGACGGCGCTGTGCACCAACATCCTCATCGTCGCCGCCTTCCCGGTGCTGACCGCCGTGCTGGCGCTGCTCGCACTCGACCGCTACGTCGGCACCAACTTCTTCACCAACGACTTCGGCGGCAGCCCGATGATGTACGTCAACCTTATCTGGATCTGGGGTCACCCGGAGGTCTACATCCTCATCCTGCCGATCTTCGGCGTCTTTTCGGAAGTGACCTCGACCTTCTCGGGCAAGCGCCTGTTCGGCTACACCTCGATGGTCTACGCGACGGTGGTCATCACCATCCTGTCGTACCTCGTCTGGCTGCATCACTTCTTTACGATGGGCTCGGGCGCCAGCGTGAACTCGTTCTTCGGGATCACGACGATGATCATTTCGATCCCGACCGGCGCCAAGATGTTCAACTGGCTGTTCACGATGTACCGCGGGCGCATCCGCTACGAGCTGCCGATGCTGTGGACGGTGGCCTTCATGCTGACGTTCGTCATCGGCGGCATGTCGGGCGTCCTGCTGGCAGTGCCCCCCGCCGACTTCGTACTGCACAACAGCCTCTTTCTGGTCGCCCACTTCCACAACGTCATCATCGGCGGCGTGCTGTTCGGCCTGTTCGCCGGCATCGCCTACTGGTGGCCGAAAGCGTTCGGATTCCGTCTCGATCCCTTCTGGGGACGCATCTCGTTCGGCTTCTGGGTGGCAGGCTTCTATCTGGCCTTCATGCCGCTTTACGTTCTCGGCCTCATGGGCGTGACGCGCCGACTGCGCGTATTCGACGATCCGTCGCTTCAGGTGTGGTTCGTACTCGCCGCCATCGGCGCGGCGCTGATCGCCTGCGGCATCCTCGCCTTCCTCATCCAGATCGGGGTCAGCATCCGCAATCGGCATGCCCTCGTCGACACCACCGGCGATCCCTGGGACGGCCACACGTTGGAATGGTCGACCTCCTCACCGCCGCCCGAGTACAACTTCGCCTTCACGCCGGTCGTCCACGATCTCGACGCCTGGTGGGACATGAAGCGCCGCGGCTACCAGCGCCCGCTGTCCGGGTTCAATTCGATCCACATGCCGAAGAACACGCCTACCGGCCTGATCATGGCGGTCCTCGCGGTCGCATGCGGCTTCGGCCTCATCTGGTACATGTGGTGGCTGGCAGCGCTCGGCTTCGTCGGCGTCATCGCCGTCGCACTGGTCCACACCTTCAATTACCACCGCGACTTCGACATTCCGGCCGGCACTGTCGCCCGCGTCGAAGGCGAGCGGACGCAACTTCTCGCCAGCGAGGCATGACGACGTGACAGCCGCCGCGATCGACACCGCCACGCCCAGCCCACCACCGGCCTTCTACCAGGAGCACGAGCACGCCCACGCCGAGGGCGGCAGCACGATGCTCGGCTTCTGGATCTACCTGATGAGCGATTGCCTCATCTTCGCGATGTTGTTCGCGGTCTACGGCGTTCTCGGCCACAGCTACGCTGCCGGTCCCTCGCCGAAGGACCTGTTTGAGCTCCCGACGGTCGCAGTCAACACGACGATGCTGCTGCTGTCGTCCATCACCTATGGCTTCGCTGTCCTTGCCATGCAGCAGGGAAACCGGACCGCGACGCTGGCATGGCTCGTCGTCACCGCCCTCTTCGGCCTCGCGTTTGTCGGCATCGAGCTGAACGAGTTCGCCCACATGATCCACGAGGGTGCTGGTCCGCAGCGGAGCGCGTTCCTGTCGGCCTTCTTCACGCTGGTCGGCACCCACGGCCTCCACGTCAGTTCGGGCATCGTGTGGATGGTAACGCTGATGGTGCAGGTCGGCGTTCACGGGCTGACCGACGCTAACAAGCGCCGCCTGATGTGCCTCAGCATGTTCTGGCATTTTCTCGACGTCATCTGGATCGGCGTATTCACCTTCGTCTACCTGCTGGGATTCCTGAGATGAGCGCTGATACCGACGCGCACGCCCACCCTGACCAGCCGCATCACGCGACGCTCAAGGGCTATCTGATCGGCTTCGGGCTTTCGGTCGTCCTGACCGCGGTACCCTTCTGGCTGGTGATGAGCGGCGCAATCGACAACAAGACGGCCACCACGATTATCGTGATGATATTCGCGGTGGTGCAGATCCTCGTTCACATGATCTTCTTCCTGCACATGGATGCCCGCTCCGAGGGCGGCTGGTCGCTGATGGCGCTTGGCTTCACGCTGGTCGTCCTTTTCATTGCACTGACCGGCTCGCTCTGGGTCATGTACCACCTCAACACCAACATGATGCCGAGCGTGCCCAATATGTCGGAGATGCCGTGAGCGGTTCGGCGCCGACGATAGCCGGCGAGAGTTTGCCCGAGTTCGACAACGACGAGCGCCAGGCTCCCCGTGGACGACTTGCCCTCCTCGCCCTCCTCCTGATCGCGACCGCCGCCTTCGTGGCGCTCGGCGTCTGGCAGGTCGAACGCCGCACCTGGAAGCTCGATCTCATCGACCGCGTCGAGCGCCGCGTTCACGCCGCGCCAACCCCGGCGCCCGGCCCCGGCCAGTGGCCGCAACTGGACGCCGATGACGCCTATCGCCACGTGACCGCACGCGGTCGCTTTCTTCCGGGGCACGATATCTACGTGCGCGCGGTGAGCGACCTCGGCGGCGGCTACTGGGTGCTCTCGCCGTTTGCGACCGAGCGCGGTTTCGTCGTGCTTGTCGACCGCGGCTTCGTTCCGCCCGACCGGCGCGCCGGGACAACGACCTCGGGCGCGCAGGCTTCTCCAACGACGGTTAACGGATTGCTCCGCCTCAGCGAACCCGGCGGCGCCTTCCTGCACGCCAACGATCCCGGTCACGATCGCTGGTACTCGCGTGACGTGGCGGCAATCGCCGAAGCGCAGCACCTTGGCGTTGTCGCCCCCTATTTCATTGACGCCGATGCCGGTCCTGTGGCCGATGCCTGGCCAAGAGGCGGCCTGACCGTGATCAGCTTTCCGAACAACCACCTCGTCTACGCACTCACCTGGTTCGCGCTCGCGCTTCTGGGCGCTGTCGGCATCGTTCGCGTGTACCGCGACGGGACGGGGTGAGGATGGACGGCGAAGCTCCCCCCCGCGAACCGGCGGCGGATGCGGACGAGACAGGCGCGAGCCCAACGATCAAAGGGCGCGCGCTGGCCTTCGGCGCCAAAGCCGCCGAGGCACCTGGACCATACGACAAGGGCGCCGCCGGCCTCCACAACATGACGCTGCTCATCCAGCTGCGCTGGATCGCCGTCGCCGGCCAGATCGCCACGGTTGTTCTCGTCAAGGTCTGGCTGGGTGTCGCCCTGCCCCTCTACCCGATGGTCGCAATCCTCGCGGCCCTCGTTACACTGAACTTTGCCACGTCAGTCTGGCTCGGCCGCCAGCGCGAAGTCGGCACGCGGGCACTGTTCGTTGCGCTCTTGCTCGACCTCGTCGCGCTGACCGCGCAGCTCTGGCTGAGCGGCGGCGCCACCAACCCGTTCACCTGGCTTTACCTGCTGCAGGTGACGCTGGCCGCCGTCATGCTGAATACGCTCGCCGCCGTCGGCATCGCGGCCCTGGCGTGTGCAGCGATCATCGGCCTTTCGCTCTCGTCCCTTCCGCTTGCGTTCCCGGCTTCCGAAAGCGGGCATACGTTTTCCCTCTACGTCGCCGGCATGGTGATCTGCTTCCTGCTTGTGGCGGTGCTCCTGCCGGTGTTCGTTACCCGCGTGACGCGCAATCTTCGCCAGCGCGACGCCCATCTCGCAGCGCTTCAGCAGCGCGCGGCGGAAGAAGAACAGATCGTGCGCATGGGCCTGCTCACGGCTGGCGCGGCGCACGAGCTCGGCACGCCGCTGTCCTCGCTCTCGGTCATCCTCGGCGACTGGCGGCGGATGCCGCTCGTCCAGAATGATCAGGGAATGGTCGAGGAACTGGAGGAAATGCGCGCCGCCGTGCAGCGCTGCAAGGCGATCGTTACCGAAATCCTCCTATCGACCGGCGCCGCGCGCGGCGAGCAGTCATCGCCGACCACGCTGTCCGCCTTCATCGAGACGCTTGCCCGCGAATGGAGCGTCTATCGCTCGACCAAAGCGCTATCGCTGGTAAACCATGTAAAGAGCACCGATACGCCGGCAGTATTTGACATCGTGATCAAGCAGGCCATCTTTAACCTGCTCGACAATGCCCATGAAGCGTCGCCCGGGTGGGTTGGCCTGTCGGCCGAAGTCGACGCCGGCCAATTCATCATCAAGGTGAGCGATTCCGGTCCCGGATTCGATCAAAAGATGCTGGAAAACATCGGCAAACCGTACCGCTCAACCCGCGGCCGCCCTGGTGGCGGCCTTGGCCTTTTCCTCGTCGCCAACGTGGCGCGCACGCTGAACGGCTCCCTGTCTGCGCACAATACGACGCTGGGCGGCGCCGAGGTAACGCTGCGCCTGCCCATTGCTGCGTTTGCCATCGCGGAACGCATCGATGCCTGACGGGCGGCTGCTTCTGATCGTGGAGGACGAGCCGACCTTCGCGCGCACGCTTGCCCGCTCGTTCGAACGCCGCGGCTACCGGGTCATCGCCGCCAGCGATCCCGACGAAATGCAGGCCGTTCTTGAACGGCACGCACCGACGCATGCCGTCATCGACCTCAAGCTCGGCGGCGCATCGGGACTGACCTGCGTCGAAGCTTTGCACGCGCGTCATCCGGATGCGCGCATCGTAGTTCTCACCGGCTACGCCAGCATCGCGACCGCGGTCGAGGCGATCAAGCTGGGCGCCTGTCACTACCTCGCCAAGCCATCGAATACCGACGATATCGAGGCCGCCTTCGAAAAGGTGGATGGCGACACCAGAGCCCCCGTTGCCGAACAACCGAGCACCTTCAAGACCCACGAGTGGGAGTTGATTCACCGCACGCTGGCCGACGCCAACTTCAACATTTCCGAAACGGCCCGCCGTCTCGGCATGCACCGCAGAACGCTGGCCCGCAAACTGGACAAGCGGCGGCGCGACTGACCGGCACCGCGCTTTTTTAGACGATCTTCCACCGAGGCGTGCAATCGACCCTGCCGCCGCCGGCGGCAGGCGATTGCATTTCCAGTGGAACGAAAGGCAAGTGAGACCTATGCTGCGTCTGGCGCAGCCAATGGGAGAGCCGCGCCGGCATCGGCGACGAAGCCAAGAGTAGCCAGGAGCAGTCCGCTGCGGACAAGGACGGGAGGTTAAGGCGCCAAAATGAGCACGGTCGAACTGAAGGGTATCCGCAAACTCTATGGCAGCGTTGAAGCAATCCGCGGCCTCGATCTCAGCGTTGCCGAAGGCGAGTTTTGCGCCCTGCTCGGCCCCTCCGGCTGCGGCAAGTCAACGCTTCTGCGCATCATCGCCGGCCTCGAAGCGGTCACGCAGGGCTCGGTGTGGATCGGCGGCACTGACGTAACCTCGCTGCCGCCGAGCAAGCGGCGCATCGCCATGGTCTTCCAATCCTATGCGCTCTACCCGCACATGAGCGTTCGCGAGAACATCGGCTTTTCGCTGCGCGTGGCGAGGGTGCCCAAGGCCGACGCCGCAAAGCGCATCCTGCACGTTGCACAGCTTCTCCGCCTCTCGGAGATGCTCGATCGCAAGCCGGCGCAGCTCTCCGGCGGCCAGCGGCAGCGCGTGGCCATCGGGCGCGCGCTCGTGCGCGATCCCGAGGTCTTCCTGTTCGACGAGCCCCTTTCCAACCTCGACGCGATGCTGCGCACGCAGATGCGCGTCGAGATCGCCAAGCTGCACCGCGATCTCGGTCGCACGATGATTTACGTGACCCACGACCAGGTCGAGGCGATGACGCTGGCCTCCAAGATCGTCGTCCTTGATCGGGGCGTCATTTCGCAGGTCGGCTCCCCGCTCGAGCTGTACGATCATCCGGCCAACAAGTTTGTGGCGTCATTCATCGGCTCGCCGACCATGAATTTCATCGCCGTCGATGCCGTTGGCGACGATATGATCGCCATGCCGGATGGCCGCAGGATGACTTTGCCCGAGGGCAAGCGGCGATTGTCCAAGGGCAAGTTCGAAATCGGGGTGCGCCCCGAGCACATTCGCCTGACCGCTTACGATGACCCGACCGCAAGCTTTACCGGCAAGGTCGATTTGCTTGAGCGCCTCGGCAACGCAACGATCGTCTATGTCGAATCGTCGGCGGGTCGGGTTCTGATCCAGAGCGAAGGCGACGTGGTGGCAAATGTCGGCGACAACGTGGGACTGGTCTTTCAGCCCGATCGCATTCACATCTTCCCTGCGACGGAGCAAAGGCCGGTTCAGGCCGCCGCCTGAGCCGCCGCCGTAGCGGCCAGCGACCTTTCATGGCGGGTGCGCCGTCCTCGCTGACAGCGTATCCCCGGACGGTTGCGGAGATGGCGGCAGGTCTCGTTTTCTTGCCGACGCGTGTGCGCGTAGCTGGCAGAAGTGCGGCCAAAGCCTGGAGCAATTCCAGGAAAAGTGACTCCACTTTTCCGTCCGGAATTGCGCAAGGCGAAGGAATCAAGAGCGATTCCCGATTCTGTCTAATCGGGATTGCTCTTGTCAGCTCACCAGCACATAGCCCTTCGCCAGCCGGCGACCGATCTCGAACAATGCGGCGTGTTGCGCTTCGTCAACGCGCACCCCGCTTCGCTTGAGGATCGGGCGCCAGGAGCCACCATCCACCACCACGTCGATATCTTCGGAATTGGGCAAGGGCACATCAGCAGCGTTCAGCTCATCCATGAGCATGGACCTCAGCTCCTGCTGGGTGACGACACAGGACCTCATGACGAATTCTCCGGGCGAATTGGCGACGCTCTATAAACGCGCCAATCGCAATCGAGGTTCCCGAAAGTGAATCGCTCCTAGGATTCTTTTCGCCAGTCCGCCGACACGCTGCGCTCGAGCGGCATGACGAACTCGCATGTTACGCCGTCGCGCGCGAACTGAAGGCTGACCGAGCTGCACAGGTCAGACGTCAACGCACGCTCCAGCAGCAGCCGGCCGAAGCCCGCGTGCTTGGGTTCCGATACCGTCGGACCGCCAAATTCTCTCCAACGCGAAATCAGGGAATCGCCTTCGATCTTCCACGACACCTCGATGCGGCCGGCGCGACTCGACAGGGCGCCATATTTCGACGCATTGGTTGCCAGCTCGTGGAACGCCATCCCGAGCATGACCGCAGCGCGCGGCTTCAAGGTGACCGATGGGCCCTCGAGGCGGATCGAGCCATCGTCCGTGTCACGGTACGGTCCGAGCTCGTCGCGCAGGATCGTGTCGAAAGACACGCCACTCCAGCTTGCCTCGGCCAAGCGGGTATGAGTCTGACCGAGGGCAAGTATTCGACCCTCGAATTTCTGTCGCCTCTGTTCATCCCCGCCGCGGAACGTCTGTTGCGCAATCGCCAGCACGTTTGCCAGCGTGTTTTTGACGCGATGACTGAGTTCCACCACCAGCAGATCGCGCTGCTTTTCCGCGCGTGCCCGTTCAATGCCGAAGCCGATCTGACGCGATATGGAAAGCGCGACATCGATCTCATGCTGGGTGAAGGGGCGCGCCCGGCTGTACGAGATCAGCAATCCTCCCTCTACCCCGGCGCTGGTCGCGATCGGAACCAGCGCCAGTGCCCGCACGCTCTCGGCGTGCAGCGCTGCCGTCATCCCCTCAAACCCGGGCGCCGCATCGAGGTCCGGCACGACAACCGGGGCCGCGTTGCTGTCTGCCGGTCGCCACGGGCAATGCGCTGCCACCGCCGCGAGCCCGGCCTCGGAGAGGCCGCGTTTGGCAACGAAGCCGAGCGCCCCGGCAGTATCGAACAGGCCAACGGCTGCGCGATCGCACCCCAGCGCCTGGCTGATTGCATCGATCGAGGCATCAAATACCTCCGGCATCGGAGCAAGGTGAAAAAGGGCGTCGGTGAGCCGATAGAGTGCTGCCTGCTCGCGCGAATGCTGCAGAATTTCTTCCTCGACGCGCCTGCGGTCAGTTATGTCGCGAGCGATCTTGGAGGCGCCGATGATGTTGCCGTCCAGATCGCGCACCGGCGATACCGTCAGTGATATGTCGATGAGAGTACCATCCCTGCGGCGTCTGATTGTCTCGTAGTGATCGATGCGCTCGCCGCGCCGAATCCTCTCAAGGACCAGCAGCGCATCCTCTTTATGCCCCTCCGGATAGATGAGCTCGACGCCTTGTCCGATCGCCTCGTCGGCGGTGTACCCAAGCAACCGCTCGGCACCCGCGTTCCAGCTCGTCAGCTTTCCGGCAAGGTCCGTACTGACGATTGCGTCGTCCGATGACTCGACGATTGCAGCAATCTGTTGCGCAAACTGATCGGCGCGTTGATGCCACAGCGTGCCGTCTTCATCGTCCGCTCGCAGCGCCTTCGCGCCATGCTCGATGACGGTTTCGACGGCGCCGGCCACAGCACCGTCCCGATTGAGAAAGGGGACCGGGCGAAATTCGATCAGGGCGCGCGCCCCGTCGGGACGCTCGATGAGCGCCCGAAGGTCGGTAAACTCGCGTTGACCACGGACCAGTTGCGCGATCGGCAATTCTTCGCCCGGCAGCGTGCTCCCATCCACGCGAAAGAGACGCGCCGCCAGACACCAGCGGTCTATTCCGAGAGCAGGCCGGGAGCCGAAGCAGCGCGCCGCGGCCGCGTTGGCATAGGTCAGCAGTCCGTCGGTCGCGACCGCGTAGACTGCCACAGGCATAGCCTCCAGCACCGAAGCCTCAAGCAGGGCCGGCCCGCCGCGCCCCTGTTCGCCTTTCGCCATCAGATCCTCGTTGCAAATCGAAATTCACGACCCCGCTGAACGGGCCATACGGGAGACGCTCGCCGCACTTTCGGCAAGCCAGCGATTATTGCCGCAGCCGTTTCCACGAACGATAGTTATAGATAACCCCTTGGCCCGGCAGATCGTTCCACGCCGAGCAAGTAGCCTGGAAAGGGCCCCAAGGAACAATCCGCCCGGTCATACATTTGGATCACGAGTGAAAATGGGACCGGGCTGGCGCTTTTTACAGGCCAGACCGCCTTCGGAAGTCCGAAAAGAGGAAGCGAGCAACGCGTGCCAAGACCGCAGAGACAGCCGTCTCAACTTTCGCGAGTGGCTGGACGCCGCAGAACCGCCGCATGGCCCGCAATATCGCCTGAACGGCACAGCCGCTCAACGAGGACTGGCTTCCGCCCTGGCTTTGCGGTCGAAGAAGAGCGCCTGGGTGACCACCGCAGCAACGTGCGCCGGCCGGAAGGGTTTCGGCACGAGAAAGGCGGGCTCCGGCCGTTTTCCGGTAAGCAGTTGCTCCGGATACGCCGTGATGAAGACCACCGGCGCGGCGGCGGAAGCGACGAGCTCATTTGCGGCGTCGACACCCGAGCCGTCGTCCTGGAGATGGATGTCGGCGAGGATGAGGCCCGGGCGCTGCACGTTGGCGAGCTGAACCGCCTCCCGGTGCGTGCGCGCGGGCCCAATGATCCGGTGGCCAAGGCGCTGAACGACGTCCTCGAGGTCGAGAGCGATCAGAGGCTCGTCCTCGATGATGAGGACGTTGGTGGCAATTTCCAGGGCGAGTTCCTGGCCGAATTGCTCGACCAGCGAGCGAAGTTCACGGACTTCGACGCCCAGAATCGCCGCCGCTTCATCGTCGGGAAAATCTTCGAGCGCGAGCAGAAGAAAAGCCTGACGCGGCAGGGGCCCGACGTGGGCAAGATGCCGATCGGCGGAGTTCAGAGGCTTCGCACCGCCTTCCTGTGCGACAGAGTTCCATATTCGCGTGAAAGTTCGAAACAAACCAACAGTAGGACCGATGGCAAGCGCGCCGGCGTCCTGGGCAAGGGCTTCCAGGGTAGCCGTCACATACGCATCTCCGGAAATCTGCGAGCCGGTCAAAACACGCGCATAGCGGCGCAGTCGGGGAACACTTTGGGCGATAGCATCAGAGGTCAGCATGTCCTAGTCCTCCGCTCCTCCAGCCCCAGGAAAGTGTGTTGTCAAAAGGCGGCAATTTAAGGATGGAAATTTGGTGACGTTGCGTGAACAAAATTCACCGTGGAGCCGTTCGCTACGAAACGAGCCCCCGAACGAGCCTCCGAAGAAAATGACAAAAAAAGCTCAAACGCAGACCGAAAGAGCCGGCGCCGGGCGGCGGCGGGGCAGCCTGGCCGGAGTCGATCGGGAGCTGCAGGTGCGGATTGGCGCTCAATTGCGCGCCATGCACGACGACATCATTCACGAAGGCGTGCCCGAACGGTTCCAGGAACTGCTGGCCCAACTGGATCGAACCAAGGCGAAGGATTGACCACCTTGGACGGATTGGATGGAGACGATTCTGTTCGCCGCGGCATCATCGCCGCAATTCCTCGCCTGCGCGCCGTCGCAGTGTCGCTGACGGGCTCGGCCGACCGCGCCGACGACCTCGTTCAGGAAACGATGCTGCGCGCCTATGCCAACATCGACAAATTCGAGCCGGGCAGCAATCTCGCGGCGTGGCTTTTCACGATCCTGCGGAACCAGTTTCGCTCGGAGTATCGCAAGCGCAAGCGCGAGGTTGAGGACGTCGATGGCCACCATGTCGACAGTTTGACCGCCAGCCCCGAACAAATGGGCAAGGTTGAATTCAACGAGCTGCGGGCGGCGCTGACGCTGCTTCCCCCGGAACAGCGAGAGGCGCTGGTTCTCGTCGGGGCGTCGGGATTTTCGTACGAGGAGGCAGCCGACATTTGCGGTTGCGCCGTCGGCACCATCAAGAGCCGGCTGAATCGCGCTCGCGCCCGGCTTTCGCAGCTGCTCTCGCCGTCCGGTCCCGTCACCCCCGAAGGCCCGGAGCCGTCACAGAACAGTGACAACGGCGAGACGTTCGCGACAGGCGATCTGGAACAGCGCGACTGAAGCTGTTCGCCGACCTCACCCTCGGCCCATCATGCGGCCGCGTCGCTTTTACAATCGACCGGTCAGCAACAGAACAATCAGAATGACGACGATAACGACCGAAATCCCCGACGGTCCGTAGCCCCATGCCCGTGAATAAGGCCAGGCCGGCAGGACGCCGATCAGAATCAAGATGAGGATGATGAGGAGAAGGGTCCCGAGTGTCATGCGGGCGCTCCGGCGAGAACTGCGATGCAGGGGGAACCGCCACGGCCGGCATTTTGTTCCTAGCGGCGGAACCGAACAGTACTGGCGACGTTCCTTCACGAGAGACGGGTGACGGAGGTGCGGGCTGGGGAACTCCGCTTATCCGCTCGCACCCCACGTAGAGGAGTCAAACCACATGGGTATCTTCAGCAAGGACATCAAATCGTTGGACGATCTCTTCGTCCATCAGCTCCGCGATATCTTCTACGCCGAGCGTCGTATTGAGAAATCGCTCCCGAAACTGATCTCGAAGGCGAACAGCGGCGAGCTTTCTGAAGCCTTGAGCAGCCACCTCGAGGAGACGCATGAGCACGTCGTACGACTGCAGGAAGTATTTCGCCTGCTCAACGTCAAGGCCGAGGAAGTTGATTGCCCCGCAATCGACGGCATCCTCAAGGAGGCTGACGAGATCGCCGGCGACGTCGCCGACACGGCCGTCCTGGATGCCGCCATCATCGCCGCCGCACAGGCCGTCGAGCACTACGAGATGGCGCGCTACGGCACGCTGATCGCGTGGGCCAGGCGGCTCGGGCGTGATGACTGCGCCAACATCCTCCAGGAGACACTGGACGAGGAGAAGCATGCCGACACGACGTTGACGGACATCGCCCAATCCTCAGTCAACGAGGACGCGGCCGTCGCCTGACCGCTGGCTTGGTCGTGCCCGCCCTCCGGCCGCAAACGGCCTGGGGGGCGTGGCACGTGACGGCGGCACCGGGCCCTCAGCCTCTCGGCGTGCCCTTGGCGAAAGAGTGACAGACAACCAGAGGACGACAAGATGACCACCCCCAGGTCCGTCAACCGCTCCCCTGACTACGACAGCAAGACTGACGAAGATACGCGTCCCCGCGACCTGTCGACGGATGGCCGCGCGCCGGTGCTCGAGCCCAACGAAGCGCGGCAGGGCGTGACCCATCACAATGTACGAAGGGTATTGGCGATCAGCGTGGCGGCGCTCGTTATCGCCTACGTCATTCTTTACTTCGTCTATTTTCACTGACGGGCGAACAGGCCAGGTGGCTCGACGAATCTGAGAGCCGGTTCGAGAGTCAGTGTGCTCCGTAGACAACCTGCCAGATGGTGCCGCTGCCATCCTCGCTCACGAACAGCGAGCCGTCCTTGCCGACCGCGACACCAACCGGACGTCCCCAGACCTTGCCGTCCGGCTGGACGAAACCGGTGAGGAAATCCTCGTACTCCCCGGTCGGCTCACCATCCTTGAAGAGCAGTCGAATGACCTTGTATCCGGTCCTGGCACTTCTGTTCCATGAGCCATGCAAGGTGACGAAGGCACTTCCCTTGTAATCGGCGGGGAACGTGACGCCCTCGTAGAAGGCAATTCCAAGCGGGGCCGAATGGGCCTGAATGAGGACATCCGGCACCGCGACCTTACCGGCGAGGTCGGGCCGCTCGCCCTTGAGCGGAGCGCGAGGGTCCTCGTGAGCGCCGATGTAGTACCAGGGCCAACCATAGAAGGCGCCCTGCTCGAGATGGGTAGCGAAGTCTGGCGGCAGGTTATCGCCAAGCTGGTCGCGCTCGTTGGTCACACACCAGGGCGCGCCGCTTTGCGGTTCCACCGCTAGACCTGAACAATTGCGCAAGCCGGTGGCGAAGACCTGCTTGTCCTTCCCTGCCGGCGTGAATGAGAGAACGTCCGCGCGGTCTTCCTCCGGCCCCCACATGGCACCCGGCGCACGAGCTGCCGCCCAGCTCGCGATGCCCTCGGCAGGTGGCTCCTTCGCATCCTCGGCAATGTTCGAGTTGGAGCCGACGGAGACGAGCATGCGACGATCGCCAGCAACAAAGGCGATGTCGCGCGTCCAGTGATATCCGCGGGGCAGATCTGCAACGACGGTTTGAGGCGCCCCCGAAGCCTTGCGATCGCCGCTGCGGTAGGCGTAGCGCACGACACTGCCGGTATTGGCGACGTAGACCCATTGGGGATCTGCTCCGGACGGATAGAACGCGATGCCGTACGGACGGTCGAGACCCGCTGCAAAAACGGTGTCGGAAGGAACGGCCGAGCCCGGAGCAAAGCGCAGGACATGAATTTCACCGGCGCCACTGTCGGCAACGAAGAGATCACCGTTCGGCGCCACGCGGAGGACGCGCGGCTCCCGGAAGCCACGCGCCACCATGCGCGCGGTAAAGCCGGCAGGCGTAGCAAGCGCGGCGTCCGCTGGCATCTGAGCGGTGTCGGGACCGTTGGTCGCCGGCTCCGACGCGAACGGCAGCGGCAGATCCTGCGGCCGGATAAAGCGCCGGATACCGGACGCGCTCGTGGCCGCGCCGCCAAATGCGGCCTGGCCGATAAGGACCGGTGGATCGCTTGCCTTCGCGGGTACCGGGTTGCCGATCAGCACTGCCGCTCCGCAACTCAGCGCAATGATCGCCATCCGCATGGAGATCGCCTCACTCGGATCCCGGATCAGGGATGTAATTCTGGCACTGCATCGATCGGCGCCTTCCCGCGAAGGCCGGACGTCGCGGCCGAACTCTGTCGGCGCGACGTCCAAATTATTATCGGGCTAAAGCTGCCGGCACGTCGTTGCGGTGAAGCCCGCCGAGCACCGCGGCAGCGGAAGCTATAAAAGCCCCCACGAGCAAGGAGAGAAACATGTAGATGGACAGCTTTGCCGCGCTGTGGCGAGCCGCATCCGCAGCCGCCTGAACCTTCGTGGCTTGTTCGCGAAACGCACCCACCACGTCGTTGACGCGCGTCTTGGCTGCATCGAGCGGCAATCCGGTGTGCGTGGCAACCATCTCCGACAGGTAGGTCAGGTCAGTGGCCGGAAACTCAGGACCGGACAAGCCATGCACCAGGATGCGCCCGACCTCGGTTCGCAGGTCGCTCGTGTTGGCCGTAGTCGAAGACTGGGTGCCTGCCGGAGCGGGCATCGCCGTTGCCTCCGCCGGTGAAAGAGGCACAGGCCTCAGCAGCATGTCTGCGAAATAGGACGACGCCGCTGCGCCCGCCCCGTCGGATTGGGCGGCTGCCGCAGCCACGCCACCGCCCGCGACTTTGGCGGTGGTCGTCACCACACCAGCAACGGCCGAACCTAGGATCGCCGCGGCGACGAGCGTCGACAACGACCATGCCAGAAAGCCGTTGGCGGAATCGCGGAAGAAGACTTCATCTGTTGATTCACTGTGCGGTCTCATTCGTCCTGTCAGATATCCCCCAACGGCCGAGCCGATCCACTGCACGACGATCAGCCATACGACCGACCCCACCGCGAGCGTGGCAACGTTGGCGCTACCGCTCGCCCAGGGTGACAGGACACTCAGTCCAAGCCCGCCACCGAGAACAAGCAGGACCAGCGAGACTGCCGTCGCGGCCACTGCGCCTCCAATGATCGCGCTCCATGAATCGCCGGCGACCTCAGCCTCGACGATTTCCACGTTTTCCATCACCGTCATGGTGCCGATCCTAGTGATAGAAGAGAGCAATGAGAATGATGATCGGAATCGGCACGCCGAGAAGCCAAAGAAGAAGTGAGCGACCCATGTTGTTGCGAGCTCCTCTGCTTTTGAACGAACTCGCAATCAATTCGCCGCACGGAAGATTTGTTCCCGGAACACCATCGCGATCCGCGAGTTATCCATGTCGTGGTACCCCCATCGATAGGAGATAGTCATGGACAAGGATCGCATTGCAGGATCGGCCAAACAGGCCAAGGGCGCGGTGAAGCAGGCGGCGGGAACTTTGACGGGCGACGCCAAGCTCAAGGCTTCGGGCAAGGCCGATCAGGCCGCGGGCAAGGCCCAGAACGCAGTGGGCGGCCTCAAGGACACCCTTCGCGGCAAGTAAACGCGAGCGCCCTGGAGAAAAAACGATGGGCGGGCGGAACCGAATTTGCGGCCGCTGGTTATAGCTCTGCCGACGCCATTAACGCCCCCCTCTGGCGATCGGTTGAAGAGGACGCGGCCCTCAGGTCGCGTCCTCATTTCATTTCCGGATCTATCTTCTGTTGCCGCGCGCCTCGATCGGCTTCGCGTGACGTTCGAAGAAGAGAGCCTGGCTGACCACCGCCGCGACCATTGCCGGACGGAAGGGCTTGGTGATCAAGAATGTGGGTTCAGGCCGCCGGCCGGTGAGCAACTGCTCGGGATAGGCCGTGATGAAAATCACCGGCACCTCGAAGCTCTGCAGAAGCTCGTTCACCGCTTCAAGACCGGAACTGTCGTCGGCAAGCCTGATGTCGGCGAGGATGAGACCCGGCCGCGTGGCAAGCGCCTTCGCTACGGCTTCCGTGTGTGTAGTTGCGATCCCCACCACGTTGTGACCGAGACTCTGCACGAGCCCTTCGAGGTCCATCGCAATCAGCGCTTCGTCCTCGATGATCAGGACATCTGTTGCGATCTGTTCGGCCAGTTCCTTTCCTGACTCTGCCACAAGCCGCGCGATTTCAGGGGCTGCGACTGCCAGGATGGCCGCGGCGTCGGCCTCCGAAAATTCCTCCAGCGCAACGAGCAGGAATGCCTGCCGCGGCAATGGCGAGATTTTCTCGAGATAACGATCCGGGGCAGTCTCGCCTTCGACGGTGCGGTCCGCCATCTGGTCGACCGAATTCCAGATTTTGCTGAATGTCTGATAGAGAGCGATGATAGAGTTGTCGGCGTTCTGCAGTATTGTCGGGTCCGCGACCAAAGCTTCCAAAGCGGCGGCGACGTATGCATCTCCGGAGGCTTGATTGCCAGCCAGGGCGCGTGCGTATCGGCGCAGGCGCGGAAGGTTTTGTCCTACAATTTCGGAATTGAGCATAACGCCCCTTATAGTTCTAATCGGTTTTGACTGTCGCTAGTCCATCGCCGCCCCGGCGGCAAGTGAACGATAAAAAGACCTTGCCGCACCAAAGGCGGTTTAAGGCATTGTTGCGGATTGGTTCCCCAGGACGCAGGTCGTATGAAACGCTCCAAATCTTCGCCAATCACTCGCCCTTCAAAGCGAACCGACATTTCAAAGCCAATTCTGAATCGTGAAATTCAGGACCGTATTGGTGCCAATCTGCGAGCGATGCACGACGATATCCTGAAAGAAGGTGTCCCCGATCGCTTCCTTGAGCTTCTGGCGAAGCTAGACCAGCCGCGAAAGAGCCGAACAGGTCGTTAACGTCCGGTCACCCGGTTACCGCGCACCCAGAAACGCTGAACTCCAGTAAAAGGTTCCCTTGGGAACCTCAGTGGGGGGAACCTCAGTGGAATGTGCCGCGTCTAGCCCAGTACCGGAGCGAGTCGGTGACCATCTGAAGACGTCGACGGCTTCCGTTTTGACCTTGGCACCATCCTCGGCCGCGAGCCCGCCGGCATCAACCAGCGCAGCGGATTCTTCGATGCGGTGGGGCAGGACCCGGTGCTGCGCCGCGTGAAGCTGATCGGAGAGCCCTGGGACATCGGGCCGGGCGGCTACCAGGTCGGAGGATTTCCTCCCGGCTGGTCGGAACGGAACGACAAGTATCGCGACACCGTACGCGACTATTGGAAGAATACGGACGGCACCCAACGCGACTTCGCGACACGCTTCACCGGATCCGGCGACGTGTACGACCATCGCGGCCGCCGTCCCCGCGCAAGCGTGAACATTTTGACCGCCCACGACGGCTTCACCCTGCACGACCTCGTCTCCTACAACGACAAGCACAACGACGCGAACGGCGAGAACAACGCCGACGGACATGGCGACAACCGCAGCTTCAACTACGGCGTCGAGGGCGAAACCGATGACCCCGGCATCCTCGCTGTCCGCGATCGGCAGAAACGCAATCTGCTGGCCACCCTCCTGTTCTCGCACGGCACACCGATGATCCTCGCCGGCGACGAGATGGACCGCACCCAGCGCGGCAACAACAATGGCTATGCGCAGGATAACGAATTGAGCTGGGTGCATTGGGATGCTGGCAAGGCCGCTGACGACCTGCGGAATTTCGTTCGAAGACTCATAGCGCTGCGTCGTAGCCAGCCGCTGCTCCGCCGCGACAGCTGGCGCGACATGATGAGCGTTACCTGGCTTGCCCCGGCCGGCCGCGAGCAGCAGGAAGAGGACTGGGAAGACAACGACGCCACCGCGGTCGGCCTCCTCCTCTCCCGCGATGACCTTCGGGCGCAAGATGGCATCTGGTGGCAATCGGCGCTGCTCTTCAACCCGCGCGACGCCGAAGTTCCCTTTGTCATCCCGACGCGCCCCGGGAACGAGGATTGGACAGTCGAGATCGACACCGGCGGCCCCCGCCGGGAAGGTCGCGTCGTCAAGGCCGGCGACCGCGCAACCCTGGGCCCGCGTTCGCTGATTCTTTTACGCTGAGCGCGGGAACAATCTTCCGGTCGTCTCGTTCTTCCCATCAAACGCATGTTGCTTCACGCTTTTGAAGGGGATCGCCTCATGGCCACGGATCGCGGAGTAATTGAGCAGCGCGCCTATCGCATCTGGGAAGAAGAAGGCCGGCCCGATGGCAAGGCTGCCGAACACTGGCGCCGGGCAGAGGCAGAGCTGACGGGCTCTGACGATCAGCAGGCCAAGATGGTCAGTGCCGTGGATGGGCCCGTCGCGAACGGAAACAACGCCGAACAGAAGTCCGACGCGCAGAGCGGCAGCACCGTTTCAAAACCTGCTTTGGGTATGCCTCCGAGTGGCACCCGTGTTTCCGGAGCGAAGCGGGCGGGACGCAGCGCAAACTAATTACCCCGCTGCGCAAACTACCCCACGTCTCGAAAATCGTCGGCTGGTCAATCGCGATTGCGCAGGCGAACCAGGGCGGTCGCTTGCGTCACCAGGCAGGCGAGCGAATCCAGCAAAGGCAGCTCGCTGCGATCCCGCAGATGGGCTGCCATCCCGACCAGACCGGCTCCGCCCAGAATAACGACATCGGCGTTGTCCTGACTGGCCGCTGCCGCGATCTCCAAGGCGATCACGCTCGCTGCGGCCTCCGGGTCGCGCGCCACAGCGTCGCCGGTGAGTTCGAGCGTTCGCACGCTGCCGAGGCGGGATGAAAGTCCGATCTGGTCGACGAATTCCTCCAGCATCGGTCCCCACGCCCGACCACCCGTGACGATGGAAAATCGCTGTCCCACCTGGCAGGCAACATGGCAAGACGCCTCCGCCATTCCCAGGACCGGGAACGGCAGGGCGGCGCGGGCCCGCCACAAACCGGGGTCTCCGAAGCACGCGATGATCAGTGCCGCTGGCGGAACCGCCGCTGCTTTCAGCGTCCCTGCCATTGCATCGACCGCCTCGGCCGCGACCTGAGCGCCCTCCCGCGACGAGATATAAGGATGACCGAAGGGTGCGGTGACACCCCTGAAAGCGATGTCTTCGTCGGCAACACGCCGTGCCGCCACGACCATTCTTTCCGTGAGCGCCTCTGTGGTGTTCGCGTTGAGCAACACGATCTCGTGCGGCACGACCCTCGATGTCTCCAGATCCATTTCGGTCGCCTGATCCTGGAGCAATTCCAGGAAAAGTGGATTTCACTTTTCCGTCTGGAATTGCGCAAGGCAAAGAAATCAAGAGTAATTCCCGAATCAGTCAAATCGGGAATTGCTCTAGGCGAACAGCTTCATCCAGCCGAGTCCAGCGAGTGTGCCGTCTTTCGGCTTGTATTCAGCACCGAGCCAGCCGCCATAGCCGGCGTCGACCAGCGCCGGGAGAAGCCGCTCGTACGCCACCTCGCCGGTGTCGGGCTCGCTGCGCTCCGGCACGCTCGCAAACTGGACGTGCCCGACCTCCTGGGCGCTCGCCTGATAACGGCGCAGCAAATCGCCGCCCTCGATCTGAAGGTGATAGCAGTCGAACATTACCTTCAGCCGGGGGATGCCGAGAAGGTCGACAAGCGCCACGGCATCCTCGAGAGTGCGAAGAAAGTATCCCGCCGCATCGCGGTGATTGAGCGGCTCGATCAGAATACCGATCGACCGGTCGCCGATGCGTTGGTTCGCGTACCGAAGATTCTCCGCAAACGTCCGGCGCGCGATGGCGCCCTCGGCGCGGCCGGCCATCACGTGGACGTTCGCGGCTCCGATCGCCGCGGCGTACTCGACCGCCTGATCGATCAATTGGCGCGCATCCCGCTGGCGCCCCGGCACCGCCGCCAGGCCGAATTCGCCCTTGTCTCTGTCTCCGACGTCCGTGTTTAGACCAAGCATGGGCATGCCGGTCTCGGCCAGTGCGGCCCGCACCGCAGCCGGATCGACGTCGTAAGGCCAATGGCACTCGACGGCACCGAAACCGGCTTTTGCGGCCGCCCGGATAGCGTCGGGAAGAGCGAACTCGCGGAAAAGAAAACCCAGATTGGCAGAGAATTTCATCGCTTCGCACTCAGTCCCATTCGACGTCGAACGTCGTAACCACGTCACGGATTTGCGCTTCGTTCAGAAGGCGCGGATGCGCGCCACGGGTCAGCAGGGCCAGACGCGCCGTCTCTTCCAGCTCCTCAATGGCGTAAACTGCTGCCTCGAGATCCTTCGCGGCGACGACCGGACCGTGGTTGGCAAGCACGAGCGCCGAGCGTCGCCCGGCCAGTCCGCGGACCGCTTCGCCCATGGCGGGGTCGCCCGGCCGAAAGTAAGGCAGGAGCGCGACGCGACCGAGCCGCATGATCGAATAGGCAGTCAGCGGCGGCAGCAGCGAGTTTGGATCTACGTCCGGCAGCATCGAATAGGCGACGGCGTGCGTGGAATGCAGATGAACCACGGCCCCGGTCTTGTCGCGGCGCGTATCGTAGAACGCCGCATGCAACGCCATTTCCTTGGTGGGAGCATCGCCCTCCACCAATCGCCCCGAGGCGTCAAACCTGCTGAGACGCGCGGGGTCGAGTCGGCCGAGCGAAGCGCCGGTTGGTGTCACCAGCAGGCCGCCGTCGTCCAGCCGCACCGAAATGTTGCCGGAGGATCCCGCCGTCAACCCGCGCTCAAATAGGGATCCCGCGAAGAAGCAAACCTGCTCCCTGAGCAAAGACACGTTGGTCATTGCGCACCAAGCCTGGCGGCGGCGCGGACGAAAAAATCCTCGCCCCCGAAGTTTCCCGACTTGAGCGCGAGCGCGAGCTCCGGGCTCGCCGACTTCATCGCAGGAACGCCGGGATCGATCTCCGGGCCGATCTCGAGCGTCTTGATGCCGAGGCCCTCGACCACCGCCCCCGATGTCTCCCCACCCGCAACCACGATGCGCTTGATGCCCGCGGCCACCAGCCGTCGAGCGATCTCTGCCATCAACGCCTCCAGGCGCTGCGCCACCGCTTCACGTCCGTATTTGGTCTGCGCCGCCCGAACGATCTCTGGATCGGCGGAGGAATATATTAACGGCACATCGTTGCCACTGCTCCTGCCAAACGCGACCAGGCGGTCGATGTCGATCGCGCCGCTCATCGCCTCATCGGCGGTTATCTCGATCGCGCCGTGCCGGCGACGATGATAGGCGACTTGCCCCCGCGTGGCGACCGAGCACGATCCCGAAAGAACAGCGACAGGACCGCCGATACCCGTCCACTTACTCGAAGTCGACTTGATCGCTCCCCGTTCGCCGAACACCCGCGGCAACCCGATCGCGATGCCGGACCCACCGGTGATCAACCGGAAATCGGCGACCGCCTCGTCAATCTCGATCAGATCGGCATCGCGAACGACGTCAACGACGATGAAGCGCGCATCGCTGCGCTCAACGGCCTCGCGAATTGCTTTGCGCCCCTGCAGGACAATGCCCGCCGGAACATGCCCGACCTTCGAATGACTTTGCCGCGCCAGCCAGCGACGCAAATCCGGATCGGTCATCGGTGTCAGCGGATGGTTCTGCATGCCGCTCTCGCTGAGCAGTTTGTCCCCGACGAAAAGATGTCCCTGAAAGATTGAGCGTCCGAGCGACGGATACGCCGGACACACGATAACGCGCTCGGCACCGAGCGCGTCCGCGAGCGCGTCGGCCACCGGACCGATGTTGCCTTGCGGCGTCGAATCGAACGTCGAACAATACTTGAACAGAAACTGCTGTGCGCCTTGAGCCCTCAGCCACGCTAACGCTGCCAGCGACTGCGCGACGGCGTCGCTTGCCGCGATTGTCCGCGACTTCAGGGCAACGATGCCGGCCTCGACGTCGGCATCTGCCGCCACGTCGGGCACGCCCGAATATTGAACTGTGCGCATCCCGCCCTTGGCCAGCACATTCGCGAGGTCGGAAGAGCCCGTGAAATCATCTCCGATACAGCCAAGCAGCATGTCTACCCTGTCGAGTCCTCACGACGCCAAATACTCCCCGCACTTGGCGAGAGATGTGACACCGCAGCGTCCTTCCCGGCCGCTGGGCATCGGTGCACTGCGCGAAATCCTTGCCGGATTGTCGCGATACCAATTCAGCTTCCTTCGGCCGGCGCCGGACGCTTGTCAACTGGCATGGCTACTAGTCCAGTTGGGAGCTCTCCGTGAACGCCGACGTTCATGATGCCGGGTCTGAGCGCAACGCGGCAGTGGTGTCGCGAATGCGGGTGATGTGTCGTTGGAATGCCGCGGCAGTGGCCTCAGGATCCCGCCGCACGAGAGTGCCGACGATTTCGCGATGGTCCTCAAAGCTGCGTCGGGCAGCGCCGTGTTTGGCCATCGCCAGGCGCCGGTCGTCCAGCATGAACGTGTAGAGGTCGACGACGAAATCGGCCAACAGCCGATTGCTGGACGCGTAGTAGATCGTCAAATGAAACTCGCGATCGCAGATGAGGAACTGCAACGGATCGCCCAGCGCCAACTCCTGAGCAGCAAGCGAAGCCTCAAGCCTTTGTATCTCGGCTGCGGAAATGTGGAGTGCCGCATCAGCAACGACATTCGTCTCGATCAAAAGTCGTGCCCGATGCACCGAATCGAGGTCGTAACCATTGATCGCCTTTGGATTGGTCACGCCGATCCGGCGCTGCTGCACATCGACATCAACCGTCAGGACCCGGGTTCTGGCTCCCTGCGAAACCTGGAGAATACCCTCGCCCGCCAGCTGCCGGATGGCCGCGCGAACGGTCTCGCGACTGACCGAAAGCAAACGCGACAGTTCACGCTCGCTCGGCAGTTCATCTCCGCATTGGAGTATCCCGGAAGCAATCAGCGACACAATCTTGTCGCGGATCAGGCCTTTTGCCGTCCGCCGAAAAAGCGTCTCCCGCAAAGGCGACGGGATATCTGTGCGCACCGTCATTAATATTTCCCGATACTCGACCAACCCCGATCCAGTTATTTTAGTCGTTGGGCGATGTCACCAGATTTCGCTTCCGTTGCGAATAAGGACGGGCGCGCCAGGTCCTCGCCAGGGAAATGCGGGGCAACGATCGCCCGCACAAGCCGCGCTTGATCAGACCACTTTCCCGAGGCTAAAAAGGCCCTCGCTTTGCGGATGTCGAAGATGTAATCGTTTTCGGCCGCCCTCTATGTCGGGCTTTTACTTCCGACCTGCGGCTATCTTGGCTTAGCAGATCGAATCCTCGGATCCGGGCCGATGCCTACAATCCATGATGTCGCGAAGGCAGCCGGCGTTTCGGTCGCGACCGTCTCACACGTCATCAACGAGTCTCGCAACGTGTCAGCGCCGACGCGGCTGCGGGTGCTCGCGGCAATTGAAGAGTTGCGCTACCGGCGCGACGGCATTGCCCGCAGCCTGCGCCGCAGCAAGACCGGCACGATCGGCGTCATGATTTCGGACATAACCAACCCCTATTTCTCCGATCTCTTTCGCGGCGTTGAAGATACTGTGTACGGCTTCAAGGAGAAACAGAATTTCATTCTCTGCAACACGGAAGAAGATCCAGAAAAAGAGAAAATGTATCTCGACGTTCTTCTTGAAAAGCGGGTCGATGGTCTGATCGTTGCTCCAGCCGGCGGTAACAATCAATACTTCGAGCAGCTCGTGACCTCCGGCTTTCCCATCGTGTTCGTCGACCGGACTTTGGCTGACGTCCCGTGCGACTCGGTGATCGTCAACAACCGCGAAGCCTCCCGCCAGGTCGTCGCGCATCTGATCAGTCTTGGCTACCGCCGCATCGTGCTCATGAAAGCGTTGCTGCAGGCCGATTCCATCGAGGACCGCATTGCCGGTTTCCGCGATGCCCTGTTCGCCGCGGGCCTGCCCTTTCGTCCTGAGGACGTCATCGAGAGCCGCTCGGACATTGAAGCCGCAACCCGCGTCGGCGCCGCGTTGCTGCGCAGGGATTCGCCGCTTCCCGAGGCGGTCTACACGACCAACAACTTCATGACGGTCGGCCTGATGCGCGCGCTGGCCGAGCTCAAGCTGAATTGCCCGCAAGATGTTGCAATTGCAGGGTTTGACGACTTTCCCTGGGCAGGTGCGTTTCACCCGAGCCTGACGGTCGTGGCGCAGCCCAGCTACGCCATCGGACGCGAGGCGACAGGCCTGCTGTTTGACCGAATGAGCAAGCGGCGCACCGGCGGTCCCATCAAGCTGGTGCTCGACGGAAAGCTGCTCGTGCGCGAATCCTGCGGCTATGCGCTACGCCCGCCTAAGGCCACCGCAGAGCCGCGCTTGCCCCCTGCTTGACAGCCAGCGCGCAGCCTAGTTAAACGTTTACGTCTTCACTCAAGTGCTGCGGGAAAACAACAGAGCAGCCACAGTGAAGGGGGAGGAAATGACTGAGAAGCTTCGCTGGGGCGTTCTTGGCGCATCCAACATAGCGCTGGTCGCGGTCATTCCGGCAATCCAGGCGTCCTCGAACGGGCGCGTGGTCGCGCTGGCGACCAGAGGCGATGCCAACGCGGATTTGCGCTCGCTCGGTATCGAACGCGTTCACAAGGGCTACGAGGCGCTGCTCGCGGACCCCGGCGTGGACGCCGTCTACATTCCTCTTCCAAACTCCATGCACCTCGAATGGGTCATCCGCGCCGCGGAAGCGGGCAAGGCGATCCTCTGCGAGAAGCCGCTGGCCCTCAACGCCAACGAAGCCCGCCGACTGGTCGAGACCTGCGCGCGTCTGAAGGTGCCGCTGATGGAAGCGTTCATGTACCGCTTCCATCCGCAGACCCGCCGCGTCCATCAGTTGGTCCGCGAGGGCGCCATCGGCGACCTTCGCGAGGTCAGGGCTCACCTCTCGGTGAATATCCTTTCGGATCCCGACCCGACGAACATCCGCTTCAAGCCCGAACTCGGCGGCGGCACGCTGCTCGACATGGGCTGCTACACCGTCGACCTCTCCCGTCAGATCTTCGGCGAGACGCCGCGCCGCGTGCGCGCCTGGAGCCACGTCGATCCCCGCCTCGGCGTTGACGTCAGCATGGCCGCGATCCTCGAGTTCTCGGGCGACCGCATCGCCCTTCCCGACAGTTCTTTTCTTGCCGGGGCGCAAGGCACCTACATGATCGTCGGAACCGACGGCGTGATTGAGGTTCCGCGCGGATTTATCCCGGGACTGGGCAGCCGCGTGCCCGAAGGCCTGATCATCGTTGCCGACGCCGACGGCCGGCGCCGCGAGGAAGCCTTCGCGCCGGCCGATCACTACCGGTTGATGGCGGAGGCCTTTGCCGATGCCATCCTCAACGGCACACCCGTTCCCTACCCCGCCTCTGACTCAATCGAGAATATGCGCGTCCTGGACGCAATCACGCGCGCGTCGCGATCGGGAAGGGTCGAGGATGTTTGACCGCCGCACGACCACCAGAGGCCACCCATGTGCATAGCGTGCATGCGCATCGCGCTGGTGGGTGACGGGGACCTGAGATTCGAACCGGAATGGCCGGCGCTGGCCCCGCGCACAGCGGCGCCGGCAGCCACCGGCGTCCGGACTTTTGCTGCCGTCGAGGCGCGCGCGCAGTCGGACGACGCCAGACAGAACCGGCGAGGTGACCAGTCGTGAAAGGCGTTCTGCTGCCCGGTGACAAGCGGGTACTCGTTGAAACGTTTACGGACCCGGTCCCCGGGGTCGGCGACGTCATTGTTCGGGTCAAGGCTTCGGCGATCTGCCGCAGCGATCTCAGCCTTTACTACGGCAACGCCGTCGTCGGCGGCGACCGCGCCGGCAAGGTCATTACCGGTCACGAGCCAGCCGGCATCGTCGAAACGGTTGGCGAGGGCGTGACCTTCGTGAAACCCGGTGACCGGGTGGCGATCCATCTCGCCGTCGGGTGCGGCCACTGCGCCTATTGCCGGTCCGGCAACTTCCACATGTGCCGGACATGGGAGTGCCTCGGCTTCACGATGGACGGCGGCAACGCCGAATTCCTGCGCGTTCCGGAACGCAATTGCATGCGCATCCCCGACTCAATGTCTTTCACTGCCGCCTGCGTTTCCACCGATGCGTTTGGCACGCTCTACAGCGCGATCAGGAAACTCGGCATCAGCGGCGCCAGCACGCTGGCGGTCTTCGGGCTGGGCCCGATGGGCAGCGCCGGCATCCTCGCCGCCAAGGCGCTCGGCGCCCGCGTCATTGCAGTCGATCCGCTGGAAACGCGGCGCGACTTCGCGCTCGAAATGGGCGCCGACATCGTGCTTGGCGCGGAACCTGACATCGTCGCTAGGCTCCTTGATGCGACCGACGGTCTGGGCGTGGACGCCGCGATCGATTGCTCGGGCAATGCGGCGGCGCAGAACGCCGCCCTCGACGCAACCCGTCCCTTCGGCCGCGTCGCCTTCATCGGCGAGGCCCGCGAAACCACCATTCGGCCAAGCGAACAGTTCCTGCGCAAGCAGTTGACCCTGATCGGGTCATGGTACTTCGGCATCGCCGAGTACGACGAGATCCTGCGCTGCATCGTCAGCCGCAAGGTGCCACTCGAAAAGCTGATCACCCACACCTTCGATCTGTCCGATGCGCCGGAGGCGTTTCGCCTCTTCGACGCGCGGAAGACCGAAAAAGCCGTGTTCGTGATGTGATGAATCCGGGGTCGCCATCATGCCGCTGAAATATGCCTTCAACACCTGGGTCTACAGCAGCTTCCCTGTCTGGGTCCCCTCCTATCCGATCGAAGAGGTCATCCGCCGGCTTGCCCGGATCGGCTACGACGGTATCGAGATCGGATGCGCCGCCCCGCACGCGTGGCCGGCCCATCTTTCCTCGGCGCGCCGGCGCGAACTGCGCAGCATTCTGGACAGCGAAGGTCTGCCAGCGGTGAGCCTGCTGCCTGCACCGGGTGGTGGGCCTGGTTTCAATGCCGCCTCTCCGATCCCGGAAGAACGCAAGACCACGGTTGAGCACTACAAGGAGGTCGTCGATCTCGCCGCCGACCTCGGTGCCCCGCTGGTCCTCTACATTGCCGGATGGCTGGTCTTCGGGACGACCCGCGAGGAGGGCTGGAAGCGCAGCCGCGACTGTCTGGTCGAGATCGCCAGGCACGCCGCGACGCGCGGCATCACCATCGCCGTCGAGCCGACGTCGGCGGACAGCAACCTGATCGAGACGGCCGACGACGCGATCGAACTGATGCGCGCCAGCGGCCAGCCGAACGTGAAGGTGATGTTCGACACCTATCACGCGCTCTACCGCAACGAGGTCGCGTCCGACTACGTCTACACGATGGCGCCGCACCTCGCGCACATCCACTTTGCCGACACCGACCGCCTGGCCCCCGGTGACGGCGAGACCAACTGGCGCAGCGTCATGCAGGCGGTACTCGACATCAAGTACGCCGGGCACCTGACGATGGAGATCGGCTTCAATACGCGCCGGGCCGATCCGGACCGATACGCCTACCGTGCGCTCTCTTACCTCAAGTCGCTTGAACGTGAGTTGGAATGAACGCCTGTCGATAACCAAATGGGAGGAATGCAATGAGTGATAAAACCGAAAAGCGCCTGATTAGTCGGCGCAGTATCCTGAAGTCCGGCGTGGCCACAGTCGGCCTGCTCAGCGCTTCGGCAATCATCGGCCGCCCCTACATCGCGCGCGCCGATGTCGCCAAGCCCGACAAATTGACCATGCTCTACGCTACGGTCGAAGCGGACTCAGACGCCGTCAAGACGCTGCTGCCCCAGTTCAAGAGCGATAACGGCATCGACATCGTCATGGATACGATGCCCTACAACGCGTTGCAGCAGAAGGTCTTCGCCGAGCTGGCGTCGAAGAGCTCCTACTACGACATCGTCATCGTCGACGCGCCATGGATGCCGGCGATCATCGACAATATCGCTCCGATCACCGACATGATGCTGGACAGCACGCTGACCAGCTCCGATTTCGAAGTCACCGACTTCATTCCCAAGGCCTTCTTTGATACCGCCGTCTATCAGCCGGGCGCAGCCGCAGTTCACTGGCCGAACGAAGGCGACGTCGATCCGAAAGGCATCAAGGGCGCCGGCTTCGAGGTCTACGGCCTGCCGATCCAGGCCAATGCCCTGACCATGTCCTATCGCAAGGACCTGTTCGAGGACGCAGCCAACAAGTCGGCCTTCCAGGCGAAGTACAACAAGCCCCTCGCCGTTCCGGACACGTGGGACGACTTCGTCGATGTGGCGAAGTTCTTCACCAACCCCGGCAAGCGCATCTGGGGCACGACCCTGATGGCCGGCGCCGGCGACTACTCCACCGACGACTTCAAGACGATGCTCGCCACGTTCGGCGGCGACGGTCACATGATCAACGACAAGTTCGAGCCGGTCTTTGCCGGACCCGAAGGCGTCGCGGCGCTGACTTTCTACGCCGACCTGATCAACAAGCATAAGGTAACGCCGCCGGGCACCACCTCGGCCACCTGGGACACGGTCGCCACCGAGTTCGAGACGGGTCTTGCGGCAATGAGCATGAACTATCACACCGAGACGCTGAACGACAGCGTCAAGGGCTCGATGGATTATGCGATGGTGCCGAAGAAGGTTCAGTATGGTCCGCACTTCGGTGCGATGATGCTGTCCGTCAACGGCTTCTCGAAGAACAAGGAATGGGCCTACCGCGCCATTCAGTGGCTGACCGGCAAGGCGGCGCAGTCGGCGATGCTTCCGCTGCAGCTCCACCCGACCCGCCGTTCGGCCTACGCGCTTGCTGACAAGGATCCGATCTACGCGCAGAAGTTTGGCAGCTTCTACACGGTTCTCGGCAAGTCGCTCGAGAATGCGGTCGGCCGGCCGCGCCTGAAGAACTACTCCGACGTCGACCGGACCATCTGGGTGGCGGTCAACAATGCGGCTCGTGGAGCGGCAAAGCCGGAGGAAGCACTCAAGGACGCTGCCGCCAAGGTCAAGGTGCAGCTCGCTCAGGCCGGGTACACGAAGTAAAATGACGACTGTTGCCGCTCATCAGGAAGGCAAGGCGCTATCGCCACCCAACCCGGCGAGCCGGCAAATCAACACGATGGGCTGGGGCTTGATAGCCCCAGCCATGCTGGTGCTGCTCACCATGAGCATCGGCCCGGCGATCTATCTCCTGCTTTTCAGCCTCCACAGTGAGGACCTGCTCGGCTCGAGCACGACGTTTGTCGGCTTGCAGAACTACTGGCAGGTCCTCGCCAATCCCGAGGTTTGGTGGGACGCCAGCGCGACCGTGCTCTACGTCGCGCTGTCGGTCAGCATCGAGTTCGCGCTGGGGCTGATGTTTGCCCTGCTGCTGAACCGCAAGATGCTCGAAAGCAACCTGCTCGCCGCGCTTTTCATTCTTCCGCTCGGCGTCGCCCCGGTCGTCTCGGCGCTGGTGTTCCGCGAGCTTCTGAATCCGGTCTACGGCTGGGTTGATTATTACCTGCAGAGCTTGGGCCTGATGGGCGACCCGGTCGACTGGCTGAGCGACCCCTTCACCGCCTGGGTATCGATCATCGCGCTCGACGTCTGGCAGTGGACGCCGTTTGTCGCACTGATTTTGCTGGCCGGCCTGCAGGGCATTCCCAAGGAGCCGGCCGAGGCGGCGCTCGTCGACGGAGCCGGGCCGGTGCGCGTGTTCTGGCACGTCACGCTGCCGCTTCTGCGCCCCTTCATCGCGATCGCGCTCGTGCTGCGCAGCATCGAGGCATTCAAGACGTTCGCCAACATCTACGTGCTGACCAGCGGCGGTCCCGGCACGAGCACAACCGTCATCACCCTCGACATGTATCGGATCGCGCTTCAGGACTTCAACGTCGGCGCCGCCTCGGCCCTCGGCATCTGCTTCCTGATGGCGCTGTCGGTATTCATGTCGGCGCTCCTGCGCCTGCTCGGCCGCAACACCGATATTCTCGAGAACTAGCCATCCATGAGACCGCTCGGCACGCTTCTGGTTCGCGTTGTGCTTTGGCCGCTTCTGCTGCTGATGATGTTCCCCATCGTCTGGATGGTGATCACGTCGATCAAGCCCGAAGAGATCGGCGAGATCCTTCCGCCCGTCTGGATCTTCAAGCCGACGCTCAGCAACTACGCCGCGGTCCTCAGCGGCAACACCTATACCTCCCAGCACTTCGGCGTCCTGCTCCTTCACAGCGCCATCGTGACGATCGCGGCAACGGTACTCGCGCTGGCGGTCGGCATTCCCGCCGCCTACGCACTGGCGCGGGTACCCTTCCAGGGCCGACGCCGCGCCGCGATGTGGATTCTTTCCACCATCATGTTTCCGCCGGCGGTTTCCGTCGTGCCCGTGTTCATTCTGGCCGCGCGCTTCGGACTGACCGACACCTACCCCGTCCTGGTCATTCCCTACGCCGCGTTCAGCCTGCCCATGGTGATCTGGATGCTGCGCAGCTCGGTCAAGCAGGTTCCCTACGAAATCGAGGAAGCCGCCATGATCGACGGCCTGTCGCAGCTTGCCGTGCTGCGCGTCATCGTCCTGCCCTTGTTGATGCCGGGCGTCATCGCCGCCGGCCTCCTCTGCGCGATGCTGTCGTGGAACGAATTCCTCTTCGCCCTCACGATGACGCGCGCCAACGTGCAGACCGCCCCGGTCGGCCTCAACGAGTTCACCAGCATGTATGGCACGCAGTGGGGCGAGCTCACCGCCGCAGCGACCGCCACCGTCGCCCCCATCCTCATCGTTACGCTCATCCTTCGTCGTCGCCTGATCGAAGGCCTCACCTTCGGCGCGGTCAAGTAAGCCAACAGAAAAGCAAGACGCTCCATGTCGAACCAGAATCTCCCCGCACCCCAGCTCGCCCGCGGCATGAAGCTGATCGGCCACAGCGATATCGGCGGCCATCGCGACGGCATTCAGATCATGGTGCACCAGGGGTACGCCTACATCGGGCACATCTTCTCGCGCGGTTTCAGCATCGTCGACGTGCGTGATCCGCGCGCACCGAAGTCCGTGGGTTACGTCCCCGCGCCGATCAATACGTGGAACGTCCACCTACAGGTCGCCGACGGGTTGCTCCTCGTCATCAACGGCAAGGACGTGTTCGCCGACCCGGCCTTCGCCGACGAACGCAGCTACTACCAGGCAGCCGCCGGAACTGCGCTGGGCACCGCTGCCGGGACCCAGAAGCGGGACTGGACCGGCGGCATGGCGGTCTACGATCTGGCCGATCCCGCCAAACCACGGCGCATCGGCTTCATGGAAGTGCCGGGCAGCATCCATCGCATCTGGTACGTCGGCGGTCGCTGGGCCTACATGTCCGCGCTGCTCGAGGGCTTTAACGATTTCATCTTCATCACCGTCGACATGAGCGACCCGGCCAACCCGAAGCCGGTCGGCCGCTACTGGCTGCCGGGCATGAACACCGCTGCCGGCGAGACGCCCACCTGGCCCGCCAACCGGAAGTACGGCCTCCACCATGCCATCATCAGCGGCGATGTCGCCTACGGCGCCTGGCGCGACGCCGGCCTCGTCATCATGGACGTTGCCGACAAGGCCGAACCGAAACTGATCGTCCACCGCAACTGGGCGCCGCCGTTCGGCGGCGGCACCCACAACGCGCTGCCCATCCCCGAGCGCGATCTCCTGATCGTGCTCGACGAATCCGTCCTCGATCACCAGGAAGACGGCGAGAAGCTGATCTGGGTCTTCGACATCCGCGACGTCACCAATCCGGTCTCGATCGCGACCTTCCCCTCGCCCACTGACGCCGACTACGCCGCGCTCGGCGGCCACTTCGGGCCGCATAACCTGCACGAAAACCGGCCGGGCAGTTACGTCAGCCAGAACCTCATCTTCACGACCTACCAGAACGCCGGGGTGCGCGTGTTCGACATCTCCAACGCCTATCAGCCGAAGGAGGTTGCCGCGCTCGTCCCGGCGGCTCCGACCGCGCTGATGGACCCGCGGCAGAACCGCAGCCTCGTCATCCAGAGCGCGGACCTTTTTGTCGACGCGCAGGGGCTGGTCTACGTGACCGACTACAACGCCGGCCTCTCCATCCTTGAATACACCGGCTGACCCGGCCCATTCGCGAGATCGTCCCATGAAGCTTTTCGGATCCTATGATGTCGTGGTCGTTGGTGCCGGCGCCGCCGGTACGGTGGCCGCGATCCGTTCCGCCCGCGAAGGCGCCCATACGCTCCTCCTCGAGGGCAGCAACGTGCTTGGCGGCCTGGTCACGGGCGGCCGCCTGACGAAACCCACCGGGCTGATCAACGCCGGTATCTTTCAGGAGATGATCGAACGCTGTGCCGCCCTGAAGGGCGCCGACGCGGCGATCCGCGAATCCTATTGGGGCAAGTACACCGGTGCGTTCGACGCCGAAACCATGCAGCGCGTCATCATTGAGTTCGTCGAGACCGCCGGCGTCGAGGTTCTTCTGCGCGCCCAGGTGACCGACGTCGTCAAGGAAGGTTCGCGCCTTTCGGGACTGGTGATCATGACCAAATCCGGCCAGCAGCTGGTATTGGCGAAGACATTCATCGACGCTTCGGGCGATGGCGACGTGGCCGCGCTGGCCGGCGCCGACGTCATGGTGGGCCGCCCGAGTGACGGACTGACCCAGCCAATCACATCCTACTTCCGGCTGCTCAATGTCGACGTGCCGGCGCTGGTGGCCGACGCCCGCGCCCACAGCGACGACCTGTGGGAAGTGGTCGCGCCGGCCAATGCCGGCCCGCGCAACGAGGATTACGTGATGGCGGTTCTGATTACCGGCTTCACCAAGCGCATCAAGCAGGCCGAGGCGGAAGGGTTCGAGTGGATCGTTCCCAAGGACCACATCACGATGAAGACCGGCCTCATCCCCGGCGAGATCAGCGTCAACGTCACCCGCTACCACGGCAGCGGCCTCGACGAGCGCGACCTGACACGGGCCGAGATCGAAATCCGCAAGCAGGCGTACTGCGCCTTCGAATTCCTCAGACGCTACGTCGGCGGCTTTCGCGACTCTATCTTCCTCGAGGTTGCGCCCAAACTTGGCGTGCGCGAGACGCGCCGGGTGCGTGGCCGCTACGTACTGACCGAAGCGGAAGTGCGCGGTCAGGCCCGCTTCGAGGATGCCATCGGCCTGTGCAATTCGCCTGTCGACGTCCATGAGCCCGGCGGCAGCCGCGCCATCATGGATAACGTTGGCGAAGGTTACGGCATTCCCTTCCGCTGCCTCGTACCGCTTGGTCTCGAAGGGTTGCTCGTCGCCGGGCGATGCATTTCGGTCGATGAGGTTGCCTTCGGCTCGACGCGAAACGTGCCCGCCTGCGCCATGACAGGCGAAGCCGCGGCGATAGCATCGGCACAGGCGGCCGCGGCAGGCGTGCTCCCCTCACAGATCGACGTCGGCGACGTGCAGCGCCGGCTGCGGGCGCTCGGCGTCACGCTCGGCGCTTCCGCCGCCTGAGCCTGCCACTCACACCCGATTCGCAGGAGAGCCGGATGCTGAAAGGAGCGCGAGACTGATGCGCGTCGTTGTGATTGGAGCTGCCGGCCTCCTCGGGGTCAAGCTCACGAACCGCCTGATCGCCGACGGGGTCGTTGGCGGGACGGCGATTTCTTCATTGTCGCTTGTCGATGTCGTCACACCGGCCAGACCGGAGAATGCTCCTTTCCCGATCGAGACGAGAGCAGCCGACGTGTCCTTGGCCGGGACGGCCCAATCGCTGATCGCGGCGCAGCCGGACGTCATTTTCCACCTGGCGGCCATCGTCTCCGGTGAAGCGGAGGCCGATTTCGACAAGGGCTACCGCGTCAATCTCGACGGCACACGCTTCCTGTTCGACGCAATCCGGCAGACAGGCGGCGGTTATCGGCCACGCGTTGTCTTTACCTCGTCCATCGCCGTCTACGGGGCGCCACTGCCCGAAACGATCGATGATGACATTGCGTTGACCCCGCTCACTTCCTACGGCACGCAAAAGGCGATCGACGAGCTGTTGCTCGCCGACTATTCCCGCCGCGGCTTTCTCGATGGCATCGGTCTTCGCCTGCCCACGATCTGCGTTCGGCCAGGCAAGCCAAACCGTGCCGCCTCCGGATTCTTCTCGTCGATCATTCGCGAGCCGCTGAATGGGCAGGAAGCGATCCTGCCTGTCCCCGAGACGGTGCGTCACTGGCTCGCCAGCCCGCGCGCAGCGATCGGTTTTCTGGTCCACGCCGCCGCTCTCGATACGACGGACCTCGGGGCCCGACGCAACCTCACCCTGCCCGGGGTATCGGTTACAGTTGGCGAGCAGATCTCCGCTCTGCGCTTGGTCGCAGGCGACCGCGCCGTCGCACTCATCCGTCGCCGGCCTGACGAAACTATAGCGAAGATCATTGGCGGATGGCCGCGAGGCTTCGCACCGACGCGCGCCCTCGAACTGGGTTTCCGCGGCGATACGGACTTTGCGGAAATCGTCCGAATCTACATCGATGACGAACTGGGAGGGCGGATCGCGTGACCAGACGGGTGTGTGCCGACACGGCCCCCGTCCGTCGGGCGGGCCATCTGCGGGAGCGAGAATCATGAGCAACGTCGAACTGCGCGCATTGAACAAGCGCTATGGGTCGGTCGAGGCGATCCACCATCTCGATCTTGCGGTCGAGGAAGGGCAATTCTGTGCGCTGCTCGGGCCGTCGGGCTGCGGCAAGTCCACGCTGCTGCGAATGATTGCGGGGCTGGAGGAGGTAACCGCCGGATCGATCTACATCGGCGGGGTCAACGTTACCAAACTGGCTCCGGCCAAGCGCCGCATCGCCATGGTCTTCCAGTCCTACGCGCTTTATCCGCACATGACGGTGCGGCAGAACATCGGATTTTCGCTGCGTATCGCCAAGATGCCGCAGAAGCAGATGGAATCGCGCGTCTCCGATGTGTCGCGAACGCTGCAGCTCGATCAGATGCTCGAGCGGCGGCCGGCGCAGCTATCCGGCGGTCAGCGCCAGCGCGTCGCCATCGGCCGCGCCCTCGTCCGCGAGCCGCAGGTGTTCCTGTTCGATGAACCGCTGTCCAATCTCGACGCCATGCTGCGCGTACAGATGCGCGTCGAGATCGCCAAGCTGCATCAGGACCTGAAGACGACGATGATTTATGTGACACACGACCAGGTCGAGGCAATGACGCTGGCCGACAAGATCGTGGTCCTGGATCGCGGCGTGATCTCGCAGGTGGGCACGCCGATGGAACTCTACCATTCTCCGGCAAACAAGTTCGTTGCCTCCTTCATTGGCTCGCCGACGATGAATTTCGTCGCCGGGCAGGCGCGTCCCGATGGCGGCCGGGATGCCATCGTCAGTCTCCCACACGGCAAGGAACTGAAACTGACAACGCGCCGCGGCCTTGGCGAAGCGCGGAGCGTCGACGTCGGTGTCCGGCCCGAGCACGTCCGTTTGACTGCGCCCGGCGATCCGTCAGCCGTGCTCGACGGCACGGTGAGCATCCTCGAACGGCTGGGCAATGCGACCATAGTTTACGTCGACACGCCCGCGGGGATGATCGTCGTTCAGGCTGACGGAGATGTGCCGACCCGGACAAACGACAACGTCGGCGTCGCGTTCGACGGCGCGCGCGTCCATCTCTTTACCGCGGACAGTATTATCTAGCCGGGAGCACATCCCGCCTTGGCACAATGCCGGACGCACACCGGCTCGCACAACCGAGAATCTGGCCGCGCCGGTTCGCGGTGATCAGCCCGTACCCTTATCCAGAAGCTGGCGAATCTTCGCCACCACGAGCTTCAGGTCGTACGGCTTGCTGAAGAAGGGCTCGGCGGCGCAAAGCTCCTCAGCTACTTGCGCTTTCTTAATGTCGCCGGATACAACGATAACGGGCATGCCCTTGCGGTTTTCGCGAGCCCACCTGGCCAGGCCAAACCCGTCGGTCCTGCCGGGCATGCGCACGTCAGTGACCACGACGTCGATTGGCACGCTGCCTTTCGCCAGGATTTTCAAAGCCTCGTCCGCACTGCTCGCTTCCAGGGTTCGGAAGCCGCAATCCTGCAGATAATCCGACATCGCGATGCGGAGCAGTGCCTCGTCCTCGACGATAAGCACCGTGGGTGGCCGCTGGATTGCCCCGGGGTCACCTATTGGATCAGGCACCATGGCCCATCAACGCAATCCGCTGCGATCGGTTCCATCTCAACCTGCCGAGGCTGCCCCGGTATGCCAAATATATCGTAACCGGGGCTGGGCATGAGAGGCCCGCCGCGACACGAGGCCGGCGCGGGCCGGTGCCCCCGGCCCCGATGACGACATTGCCGCGCCCCCAAGTTGGATCATGCCGGGCGGCAATTTTTCATGTATGGACGCATCCTTCCTTTTCCTTCGGCCAAAGTTGCGATGGCAGTGCCATCGCAAGGCCAGCGCGGGAAAGCGCACTGGAAGCGATAATGGTTGGGCGCAACGCAGAAACTGGCGAAGGTGGGCTGGGGTCGGATCCGCCAAGGCTTGCGGTGGTAATTCCCACGCGCAATCGCGCAGACGTCATCCGCCGGTCGGTAACTTCCGTTCTGTCAGATGGCTCTGCCGAACTGGAAGTCATCGTGATCGACGATGGGTCGACCGATCGCACCGGAGACCTTCTTTCGACGATCGCCGACCGGAGACTTAGGGTCCATCGACTGGATTCGAACGGCAACGCCAACCGCGCGCGCAACACCGGAGCCGGGCTTGCGCGGAGTGGTCTGCTCGCCTTCCTCGATTCTGACGACGCCTTCGAGCCGCTGCGAGCGCGGCGACTGATTGAATTTTTCGCCGGCCGGCCTGATGTCGACTGCCTCGTGGATGGCTTTGTCGAGATGTCCGGGCGCGGCCGCCATGTCCATGTTCAGCCGCAGATCAGGCCGAACGCCGCACAGATGCGGCGCCTGCTTCTGATGCATCAAATCCCGCTCACGAATTCGGCGATAGCCGTGCGCCGTGCCGCATTCGAGGCGGTCGGCGGCTTTGACGAAGGGATGCCTCGCCACCAGGACCGCGAACTCCTCATGCGTCTGGCCCAGGGCCACACGCTGTGGCTGGGCGCCTCCACGGACGTCACGAAATATCGTGCGCGGGACTCCATGTCGCGCAATCCCCATGGCTACATCGCGGGCATGGACGCGCTTGCGGCGCGCTGTTCCGACTATAATCTGCCCGAGAACGGCGACCTTTTCCGCTATCTCATCGTTCGCGGCATCGTCAAAGCGATAAGCAGCGGGCAATGGCGAGCAGCATTGAGCGAGCTGCGGGCCTGGCAGGCGGCGCAGAACCTGCCCAAGGACTACCTGCGGAGCTTTCTCGCCTACGGTCGCGGCCGCTCGCGGCGGGCTGGCTCAGAGGCATGGCACTAGGTGTCGGGGGGCGCTTTGACAAAGACGGCGGCGCCCGCTTGGATGCCTCGCCGCGGCGATAGCAACAATTTCCGATCATGAAGATTGACCATTCCCCGATCGCGACACACTCGGCTGTGGTCGGCAACGGCGCGCGAAATGCGGTCTGCCTGTGCACGGACCGAAACATGCTGATTCCGGCGTTGTTCGTCGCCCATTCGGTGCGAACGATGTCGGCCCCATCGGGAACACCGTTCGAGGTCGTGATCGTCGCAGAAGCGAAAGAGGTACCCGACGTCCACCGGGTGTGGATGGCCGAACATGGCATCCTGCTTCACGAGATTGATCTGTCGGGGCTGCACGGCCTGGCAAAAATCCAGCAGAGACTGAGCGTCGCGACATTGACCAAGCTTCTGCTCGCCGAGATTTTCGCGGATCGCTACGACCGGATTCTCTATCTCGACGCCGATCTCACCATTCATGACGACGCTTCCGCAATCTTCGCGCTCGACACCGGCGAATTTCCGCTGGCCGCCTGTCCATCCGGCCTGCCGTGGGGCTTTCACAACGAGGCCGACCGCACCGAGGCGCAGGCGCATTTCGCGGCACTGGGCATGACGCCGCCGTATCGCTTCTTCAACTCGGGCGTCCTCTACATCAACGTCGTTCGCTGGAACCGCAACGATCTCAGCGACCGCACCCTCTCCTTCATCGGTCGCAATGCCGACATCTGCTTCCTGCCGGACGAACATGGCCTCAACGGCGTGCTCGACGGTGCATTCGCGCGGGTTTCACCGATCTGGAACATGCGCCCGCACAAGGATATGCGCTCTGTCACGCACGACATCGCGCGGCCGGTGATCGTCCACCACGCCGGCGAGGACAAGCCCTGGCGACGGTTTGGCTACCGCAAGCGCCTGTTTCCGGACCGAACCGCCTACCGCATGTACGATGCGTTTCTGCGTGACACACCATGGCCGCGCTGGCTCGATGAGCAATGGAGTGCACGGGATCTTCGCGCCAACATTGCCTGGGAGGTCCGCCGCGTCACGCGGGCGCTGCGGGGCCGGCCGAGCGCCGAACCCTCGCCCCGCCAGCACGCGGAATATCTCACCGCACTTCGGCGCTACTGCGCCGAGGAATCCCTCGCCGACGTCGAACAGGGCATCGTCATTCGAGACGGCGGGCCCTTGCGTCTGCGGCACTCGGTCGCCGTGGCCGCATGAACCGTCCGAGCCTCTGCACCTTGGTGGGCGCCGAACTCCCGCAGCACAAGAGCGCACACCATCAGCCGATGGAGGCGGCGAAGTGATTGTGCTCATCACCACACGGGGCAATGGCTACACCCTGGCGAGCCTCTCCAGGGGCACCTACGGCGTACCGACGCCTGCCTTCCGCACCACGCATTACGAGCGCCTCTTCGGTGCCTGGCGGGTGCCTCGTGCGACGTACGTGTTCGCCGACCTCGAACGTCTGGCGCCATGGGAACTCCGCATCGCCGCCGATCTCTACCGGGCCATGACCGCCGCCGGTCTCCGCTGCCTCAACGATCCCGCACGCGCCATGGCGAGGGTCGAGTTCCTGAGCGCACTTCAGAGCGCCGGCATCAATCCCTTCTCGGTATATCGCGCTGACACGGTCCCCCGGCCGGCGCGCTTCCCGGTCTTCATCCGGTCCGAAAACGATCATGCGCGGGCGCGATCCGATCTGTTCTTCGACCAGGACGCGCTCGACCGGGCGCTCCGCGACGCGCGCGCCTCCGGGATGCCGCTCCGCGGCCTGCTCGTTGTAGAGCACGCGGCCGAGCCCTATGCCGAACGCCTGTGGGCAAAATGGGGCACATGGCGGATCGGCGACGCCATCGTCACGGAACACATCGCGGTCGACGACACCTGGCTCGTCAAAACCGGCGACCACGCCAAAGTAAGCGAGGCAATTGTCGCGGACGAGCACGACGCGGTGGTGTCAAGTCGCTTCGCCGCCGAAGTCCGCCCCGCCTTTGACATCGCCGGAATAGAATTCGGCCGTGCAGATCACGCGCAGCTTGCGCGCAAGACCATCGTCTACGAGATCAACACCAATCCGTATGCCGGACCCTATGTGCCCGACCGCTCGCCGCTGCGCCAGCAGACACAGATGGCAGCCCGATCACGCATCGCCAGCGCGCTGGCCGCGATCGATACGAAGGAGACCGGGCGCGTTTCGATTACCGGCAGTGTCGTGCGTCGACGCGTCCGCTGGTGGCGGCCCGGCTTCATCACGCCGCGCCGCCCGTAATACCGTTCGCAGACGAGCCCGCGACGCGGTCGCGAAGCTCGCTCGTCAAGACTGGCTGACGCTCAGGACACCGAGACGCTGGGAGCGGGCGGCGACGGAGGAGGAGGCGGCCCCATCGGCGCCCTTGCAACGAGAGGCGCCGGCGGCGGCGGCGGTCCAAATGGCACCCGGCCCGCAACCGTCACACCCGGAGGCGGAGGCCCCATCGGCACCCGCGTCATTGCCGTCACTGTTGGCGGAGGTGGCCCAAAAGGCACGCGACGCCCCGCCTCCAATTGCGGTGACATCGCTTCATTTGTATTTTCGACGCGCATCTTGATTCTCCGCATCTTAAGATAAGCTGTATCAGTATCCGGTGCCGGCACGGTTCGGTCAACCGGATACGCAGCGCCTTTTGCCGCTGAGGGCGGCAAAATCATGCACCGTTCTCCGACGCAGCCCCGGAATCGGTGGCGGCATTGCGCGGCTCCGCCAGCCGCAGCTTCGATACATGCCGGGAATTGCCCGTCTCGCCGGAAGGCGTCTGCCCGCGCATGTACCACTTCTGCCAACCGGTCTTCACAGTCTCGGGGTCGCCCGCGGCAAGCTTCTTGTTAAAATCGAGACGCGCGGTCCTGTACGCCTCATAGGCGGCCTTGAGCTCGGGGTCAGCTTCGACGGGAAGAATTTCCGGCACGACGCCCTCAAGCGCCTGATAGCCAACCGGGGTGATGAAGCAGAAAGGTTCCTCGCGCTCGAACCGCACCTCCCCGGGCCGCGTAAACATCCAGTTCATGGTGAACGTGAAGCTGAGCCAGTCGGTCTCGACAATTCCGTCTAGGGCCGCGATGCCGTCCTTCGGCAGATTGGGGGCGCCACGAACCCACAGCGCCGTGCCGGGCTCGGTGCGGAACAGGTAGCGCGTCTGGAATGTCAGGATACCGTGCCCGAAATGCGACTGCGCGAATCCCTCGGCGCTGCTGCCGTCATCGGAGACGACCGTCAGGTCGCCGAGGTCCGGGCCGCCATTCCAGATCGCTGTCAGGCCGACCGGCGCCAAGAGCTCCCAGCCCATGCTGTTGGCGATGGTCAGCGGCAGACAGCGGTAAGCGAAACGCTGCATGGTGGCGTCCATCCATGCCCGTTCGGATCGCGCCGCCACAAGCCGGGGCGCGTCTTCTCCCAGCCGGTAGCAGGTAAGCTTGGTCATACCGAAACCTCGCGCAGTCGGATGGTGTAGTCCGGGCCCAGCTTCTCGTGTTTGCGCCAGGGCCTCAGCCGGTCCTTAAGACGCACATGGTCGCGCGGCTTCTCGTAGGCCGGAACCGGCAGGTCCGCGACCCTATAATAAGCGTCGAGAATATCGGTCTGCAGCAGGCGGTGTTCTTGCGGGTAGAAGCTGAAGTGAGCAACCAGCAGGTCTCCCAGGATCTTTCCGCCGCGGTTGATCTTTGCCGGGAGGATGGCCGACAGCCACTCCTCCTCCGCCGGATATCCAGCGGGCATAAAGAGGTCTCCGAGGGCGATCTTTTCCGCACCGAAGAACCCGAGGGCATTGATCGAGAACCGGCTCATCCGGATCTCCCGGTCCGGGACCCTGAAGTCGTCCAGCCGCCCCTGCTTTATCGCTTCGATGAACACCGGGTGGAGGGCTTCGGGGAAATTCGGGAACGCCCACGAGAAGGGACACATTGCCTGGCACGTGACCGGCCCCTCGATCAGCACTCTCGACAGGTGCTTGATCATCGAGCCGCAAATCGAATTGTTGATGATCAGCGGCGCAAACCAGAGCGACTTGCCGCGTTCGGCCTCGGCCCGCGCAACAAAACGCGGAAAAAATCCCTCCTCGATAAAGACGATGTCGTCGTCGAGGCGCAGGTAGAGGGCATCGGGGTCGTCACAAAACTGGAAGAAGCTGCCGATGATGCTGAAATTTCCGTCGGCACCCGGCAGTTGCTTGAGCTTGCAACGGGGGTCGGTGGCCACCAGACTGTGCAGATAGGCGCGGTCGGCCGCGTTGCGGCAGTTGTCCCAGAGATGCCATTCGGCGACCTCTGAACTCTGGAGCACGTAGTGACTGAGGAGCCGCAGATATTTCTCGCGGCCGGCTGGCGTGACGACGATGAGTTTCATCGCACCTTTCACCGCAATTTGGACCGCCGCCGTCAATAGCAACCATCGACTTGCAACAGAAAACGTCGGACTGCGGGCCGCTGTCTGGGGAAGCGCGCCCCCGCTGCACCGTTTCCTTGTGTCTTGGCACGGGCTGTTCCTTGGACGAATCAGATGAAGGCCCGATCAACGTGTTGCCGGCGCGCCTCAGCGCCAACGAAAGTTAGATCGGCCCAATTGAAAAGCGCTCGCGAGTCCTTTGCAGGGTAATATGCCACTGATTCGTTTTCCTTAATTGTCCACAGCCCGGAGTATCGCGTTGTTTTAACGGCTGAAGGAGTGATGGCGGCGGTAATGGCGGCAAAGCACTTCGGCTTTAGACTCCTCCTCGTCGCTTGCGGCGCCTTGCTTCCGGCGGGCTGCACATTTCTTCCGGCGTCAGGTCCCAACCCAGTCGCGATCACCCATTCCGCCGACGTAACATTCAATCCGGCGCCCAAGGGGCTCGGCATCGATTATGTTGTCGTGCCGCTCTCGAATAGTGTCCTCTCCTACTTCGAGGAAGAAACGCCGACTTCGCTGGCGGGATTCAAAGCCGGGCACGGCCCGGCACCCGTTCAGGTCTTTGGTCCTGGCGATATCGTGCAGGTAACGATCTTCGAGGCGGAGGCTGGTGGCCTGTTCATTCCCAGTGACGCAGGGAGCCGCCCCGGGAACTACGTGTCGCTGCCGCAGCAGACGGTGGATACGTCAGGGGCGATCGCCGTTCCCTATGCCGGTCGTGTCGTCGTGGCCGGCAAGACGCCAGAGGAGGTCGGCGCGACAATCGAGAAGGACCTGGCCGCGCGGGCGATCGAGCCTCAGGTCGTAATCACCCTGGTCCAAAGCCATGCAAACGTCGTCTCCGTGCTGGGTGACGTGAATACTCCGCAGGAACTTGCCATCAGTTCCGGCGAGCGAATTCTCGACGAGATCGCCCGCGCCGGCGGACTGACAACGCCCGGCGCCGAGACTTACGTCACTCTCGTGCGCCGGGGAAACAAGGCGACCGTGCTGTTCGACACCCTGGTACAGAATCCGCACGAGAACCTGTTCGTCGCCGCCGGCGATACCATTTACGTCGATCGCGACCGGCGCACGTTTCTCGTGTTCGGCGCCGCGGCCCAGAACGGCCGGGTCGATTTCGGAGAAGCGGGTCTGTCGCTTGCCGAGGCCGTGGCCAAGGCTGGCGGGCTCATCGACCAGAGAGCGGAACCCAGCGCGGTCTTCGATTACCGCATCATGCCGCGCGACGAGGTTGCCAAGCTGGGCATCGATCTATCCCGTCACTCCGGGAACCTGATCCCGGTGATCTTCCAGGTCGATCTCAAGGATCCGACCGGCTTCTTTGCCGCCGAGAGCTTCCAGATGCGCGACAAGGATATCGTCTACATTGGTAACTCAAGTGCTACCGATCTGACCAAATTTCTCAGCATGCTGACCACGGTCACTGACTCGGCGGCCATTACGACCTCGGATGTGTTGACGACGCGCGACTCGCTGCGGGCGCTGGGCCACTAGGCAGGGCGTTAAGGATTGCCGTGCATACTGCCGATTCGGAGTGTGCGGCATTCGGCCGTTTGGCTTGCTCCCGATTGCGGTCGACGGGTTCACTGACGGTCCGGCAAGGTCCGGCGCGGCGACCCCTCAAACGGGAACAACCATCTCGACCGGTGCCCGTCTCGCCCCATCCTGAAGCCCTGCTTTCGCCACGGTGGAGTCGGCATCCCTATGGTCAATGTTACGCACGCTGATCATCGTACAATCGAAGACTGGGGAGCGCTTCCCACTCAAGCGGACGATCGAACGCTCGCCGAATTCGATGGACTGCTGGCGGCCGCCCGCCGCCAGTGGAAGCTCGTCGCACTTGGCGCTCTCGTCGGAGCGGCGCTTGGCACTGCCTATGTGACGACGGCGACGCCCAAGTATACCGCCACCGCCACGGTGCTGGTGGACAAGGGTCAGTCGCAGTTTGTCGATCAGCAGCTGTCGCTGCCCAGCGACATGTACGTCGACGACGGCGCCGTGTTGAGCCAGGCGGAAATCATAAAGGGTCGCGACGTCGGCCTGAATGTCATCGATACTCTCGACCTCACCCACGATAACGCGTTCATGACTCCGCATGGATTTGCGCCAACGATGCGCGCATTGTGGCGAGCGTTTGCGGCGGGCGTTGCCGGCCCGGCCGCCGATACCGGCGACCCGCGGGAAGTGGCATTCAAGGCCCTGGTCAACGGCCTTGATGTCGAACGTGTCGACAAGACCTACGTCATCAACATCAGTTTTACGGCGACGGATCGCCAACTGGCGGCCCGGATCGCAAACGCAGTCGCCCAGGCGTACCTGGATGACGAACTGGCGGCCAAGAGCGACGCCACGAAACAGGCCAGCGTCTGGCTCTCCCAGCGCATCGGGGAACTGAAGCAGAAATCCATCGCGTCGGACGAAGCGGTCCAGAAGTTCCGGACGCAGAACGGGTTGGTGTCGGCGAACGGGCAGATCGTGCCCGAGCAGCAAATGTCGGAGATCAATACACAGCTGGTGCAGGCGCAGGCCGATACCGCCCAGGCGAAAGCAAAGTACGATGAGATCGAACAGGTCATCCTGAAGGGCGATCCCGACGCCATCGTCTCGGAGGCGCTCGACAGCCCCGTTTTCAATGACCTGCGCACAAAATATCTCACCGACAAGAAGACCGAAGCCGCGCTCGAGGCTCGCCTTGGTCCCGACCACATGCAGGTGGAAAAGCTGCAGGCCGAATCCGACGAATACGAACACCTGATGTTCGGCGAGCTCAGCCGGATCGCCGAAAGCTACAAGAATGCCTACAACGTTGCCCTCGCCGGACAGAATGCCCTGGAGGACAGCCTGCACGCCAGCGTCGGGCAGAATTCGCTGGCCAACCAGACCGAAGTGACGCTGCACCAGTTGCAACGCGACGACGACACCTACCGCGATCTCTACCAGTCGTTTCTGCAGCGCTATCAGCAGGCCCTGCAGCAGCAGAGCTTCCCGGTCGGCGGGGCGCGCGTGATCGGCACGGCGCCGGTTCCGACGGTACCCTCCCAGCCCAAGAAATTTCTGGATGTCGGTCTGGCGGGCGCGCTCGGTCTCTGTTTCGGCCTGATGGCGGGCCTCACACGCGAATATCGCGAGCGCTATTTCAGGACGGGCGAGCAGGTCGCCGCCGCGCTCGGGATCGAGTTTCTCGGGCTGCTGCCGTTCGTCGGGGCGCTCAAGCCTCGCCACCCGCACGACGTTGCGCCGCCCCCGGGGAGCGCCGAACAAGTCGCAGGCGCAAACATTCTACGATACGCCACCGAAAATCCGGCGTCCATATTCGCGGAGACGCTGCGCAGCATCCGCATCGCTGCGGACGCGGCCGTGGGTGAGGGACATCCGATTTGTCTCGGCGTGGCGTCGAGCGTCAAGGGCGAGGGAAAGTCGACCGTCGCCGCCAATCTGGCGGCGATTATCGCTGCCCAGGACAGTCGCGTCCTTCTGATCGACGGCGACGTCAGGAATTCGGACCTGTCGCGCTCGCTCGCACCGAAATCGGAACGCGGCCTCCTGGCGGTGCTGGCCGGCGCAGCGTCGCTCGAAGAGTGCATCACGACCGCCGGGGATCGGCGCTTCGCGTTTCTGCCAATCGAGAGCAGCAAGAACGGACGGCCGGACGCTGAGCGGTTCGGCGCCGTATTGCACATCGGCGCGCTGCTGGCGCACTGCCGCTCGAAGTTCGACTACGTGGTCGTCGATTTTCCGCCGCTGGGGCCGGTCGCTGACGCGCGGGCTCTGGCCCCGCATGTCGATGCGGTCGTTCTGGTCGTCGAATGGGGAAAGACCCCGCGATCGATGGTTCAGGAGCTTCTCCGGTCGCGCGGGCCGGTCGGCGACAAATGCATCGGCGCCGTCCTCAACAAAGTCGACATGCATCAGATGGCGCAATACACGAGCTACGGGCGCACCTACGCCTATTACGCCGGCGACACAGCCGAGAATCCGCGCGCGTGAACGCGGCTGCGCGGAGCGGCTGCAGGTGGACCATGGAAAACCGGGTGCGGCTTGAGATGCTGGCGGACGGGGCCGTGAAGTGAGCGTTCAGGCGCGACCAATGCCCGGCCTCGCCCCTTCCCGCGCGTTGATGGGCGTGCAGCGCTTCGCCGCCGCGCGGAGCGCAGCGTCGGCCGCCGCGGCACCCACGATTCTGGAGCAGGCGTTTGTGATTGTCACCGCCTGCGCGTTCGGCGTCGATCTGTTTCGGATGCTGGGCGATCCGGAGGGCGGCGGCGCGCGCATCGCGTACGTGCCGTTTTATATCGCAATCTGCGCTGCGATCGGTCTCCACTGGTCCGTATCGCTGAGCAACTGGCGGCGCCTCCTGCCGGTGGCGTTGCTTATCCTGCTGCCGCTGTGCACGGTGCTGTGGTCCGTCGACCCCCGCGCCACGACCGTGCGCGGATTGCAGCTGCTTGGGTCATCCTTCTTCGGCATCTATCTTGCCGCGCGTTTCGGTCTGGCACGCAGTGTGCGGCTTCTGGCCGTGGCCTACTGCATCATCGGGACGCTCTCTGTCGCCGCGGTATTCGTCTGGCCGCACTTTGCCACCACGGACGGCATCCGCAGCGCGTGGAGAGGCCTTTACGTCCACAAGAACGGGCTCGGCGCCGCCGCCGGCGCCGGTCTCCTCCTGTGTTGGTACACCCTCGGTACGACCAGAGGAAAATCCAGGCTGCTGCTGGTGGCGGGCATCGCAATGCTGGCGCTGCTCCTGCTCGGCTCGCGGTCGGCGACGTCGATGCTGGCCGTTGTCGCTGCGGGCGCAGCCGTGCTGGTCGGGCGGATCGGCAGTCGCTTCTCGCGCTACGCCGTGGCCGCCTTGTTCACGGTTGCCGCAGCGGTCGTTATCGCACTTGCCATGGCGGGTATTACCCCGGCCGACTGGTTGCAGGCGATTGGCCGCGACTCGAGCCTGACCGGGAGGCTGCCGATCTGGGACCTGAGTTGGGATGCCATTCTTCGGAGGCCGTGGCTCGGATACGGATTCGACGCGTTCTGGGCGAACGGGTCCAGCGAACTGGCGCGGATCAGCGAATTCCTCAATTACTCGCCGTACTATTCTCACAGCGGCGCGCTCGAGCTGTTGCTGAACGGCGGCGCCATCATCGCATTGTTTGTCGTGGCCCAGGTGGGGATCACCGTCGGCAAGGCCGCGCGCTGGATGTCGACGGCACCAGGCGCCGACGCCAGCCTACCCTTCGCGTTCGCCGCCTATTTCGTGGTGATGAACATTTCGGAATCGAAGATATGGGCGCCGAACGATCTGGTCTGGGCGGTCTGGATCATGTTCGCCACGATCCTGGCGACGAATTCGGCGCGGCTGCGCAGCGCAACGCGCCAGCACGCCAGCCGCGAGGAGACGCAAGCCCGCGCAGAGAGCCCGCAGGCATGACGAGCGGACGGCTGACGATGATCGCGCGCGACGCGCGCATCGGCCAGGTGCCCGCCTATGTGCGCCGGGCCGCCGGGCTGCCCTTTCTGAAGCAGGCCGACTTTCTGCCGACGATCGCCGCCGAGGAGCGCGAGCGGCTCGCCAGCTTCAGTCGCGGGTTCGACACCCGGCCACCGGCAATCTTCATCCACGGGGTTTTGCCCCGGTCGGGCACGAACTTCATCAGCGATGCTCTCTCGCTTCATGCCCGTGTTGCGCAAAATCCCGGCGATCTGTGGGAGTTTCCGTTGCTTTCGACCGCGGCGAGCGCCGCCGCCCTTGAACGGGATTTTCTGGCGCGCGCACCGGGCGGCAGGGAATTGAAGGGCGGACTCGAGTTCCTGGCCCTCCTCGCCGGGGCGTGGATGGATCGCCTGCAGCGGCAGGTCGGCGAACGCACCATGGTGTTCAAGAGCCCCCACATGCAGAACATCGGCTTGTTCCGGGCGATCTTCCCGCGCGATTATCTGATCGTGTGCATCCGCGACGGCCGCGACATCGCCGAATCGAGCGCCAGGACATTCGGCAAGGGGCTCGGGCGAAAAACGCTGCTCCAGATCGCCGACGAATGGGGCTACGCGACCGAGAGCGCACTGACGTTCGAGAAGAACGGAGCCAACGCCGACGGGCGGTCCATCGTGGTGCGCTTTGAGGAGCTTGTGCGCGACGCCCCCGGCGTCATGCGCCGCCTGCTGGCGCATTGCGGCCTCGACAGCGATGATTTCGATTTCGAGGGCCTTGGCAAGCTTCGCGTGCGTGGATCGTCGGCCTTCAAGGGCGCGCCGGAAGAGCGCTGGCAACCTGTCGAAAAGGATGCCGCGTTCGATCCGGTCGGCCGGTGGCGCACGTGGTCGCCGGCCAAGAAGGCGCTGTTTCACTGGCGCGCCGGCAAGACGCTCGAACGCGCTGGATACAGTCTGGACTGATCGTAGCTGCCACCAAGAGCGCCGCACGGCCATTGCGGCTCGAGGGAAGCGCAAGATGCCTGAGAACCGTCGCCTCTACAGTAGCGGTTTCTTCGACCGCATCGACACCGCCTCGCGCGACAGCGCCGCGGCGATGCTGCCGCCGCTGGTCGATATCCTGAAACCGGCCTCGGCGATCGAGCTTGGTGCCGGCGCCGGCGCCTGGAGTGGCCAACTGCTGGCGCTCGGCCTGTCCGAGGTGATCGCGGTGGACGGGGAGTGGCAGACTGATCGAGCGATGCATGTGCCCCGAGCGGCCTTCCGGGCGCACGATCTGCAAACCCCGCTGGATCTGAACCGCCGGTTCGATCTGGCGATAGCGCTCGAGGTCGCCGAACATCTCGCCGAGAGCGCCGCCGACGTTTTCGTATCCTCGCTGACGCGCCACGCCGACGTCGTGCTGTTCAGCGCCGCGATGCCGCTTCAGGGCGGGACGAACCACATCAACGAGCAACCGCCGTCCTACTGGATCGCCAAGTTTTCCGAACGAGGCTATGCGTGCCTCGACATTATCCGGCCGATGTTCTGGAACAATCGAAACGTCGCCACGTACTACAAGCAAAACGGCTATCTCTTCGCCCATGAATCGCGCACCGAGCTCATTGCAACGCTGCGCGATCGGCAGGCACGCCTTTACGAGGGGTCCTCCTCCCTCTGGTTCGTGCATCCGGATCAGTACCTCGAGGTGGCGTCCTATAGAAGCGTGAGCCCGCGCCGTCTCATCCCTATGCTGCCACGAATACTGTTGCGCGATGTGTTCATATCGGCGCGCCGCCGCTTCATGGGATAGATACACTTTAATTCAATTCTTCCCACAACGGCCGGGCCCGCGCGCCGACAATGTGCCAGAGCTTAACGAGCGGGTATTACATCTCTGGCAGTTTACCGTCGTGGTCGCCTGGGCGAAGTCGATCGGCGAGGAGAGCATGGCCAAGGCTGAACTGGTGCCGCTGACGGTGCTGCGTGGTCTGGCCGCCGCTTACGTGGTCCTGTACCATTTCAGTTCCGGCGGTGGACCATGGATTATACGCCACGGATACTTGGCCGTTGACCTCTTCTTCATGCTCTCGGGATTCGTGCTCGCCTACGTCTACTGGGACGAGTTCAGCAGCGAACGGGCAAATGTCGCCAAAGCCACCAAGGACTTCTGGATCCGACGGATTGCACGCGTCTACCCGCTGCATACGGCACTGATCCTGCTCCTGCTCGGCAATGCAGCGATCGGCGCGCACACCGGCGCGCGAGCCGATCACGCGCCTTATGTCTTTGCGGCGAACCTCCTGCTGATCCAGACGCCGACCCAGCAACCGGCATACATCGGCGCAGCATGGTCGACATCCGTCGAGGTGGTGGCCTATGCCCTCTTCCCGCTGTTTGTGCTCATCGGCCGCCACCGGCGCGGACTTTCTTTCGCGGCGGCGCTGCTGCTGATGCTGGCGGTCGCCATCTGGCTGATTACTCAATCGCCGGCGGGAACACTGGACGTGCCCGCGCCGGCACTGCAAGCGATCGCGCGCGGCTTGTCCGAATTCGTCGTCGGGATGTTTGCGTACGCATTCGTCTACAAGCGGATCGAGCATGCCGGCGTGCCCGACACTGGCGTCGTTGCCGTGATCGTAGCGATCGCGATCGCCTTGATGCTCCCGACCAGCGACATTGCGGTGATCGCTCTCTTCCCGCTGCTGATCGTCGCCGCCGCCGCCAATCGCGGTCGCGCGGCTGCCATTCTTTCGATCGGCGCCTTAACCTGGTTGGGTACGATCTCCTACTCGATCTACCTCCTGCACCAGCCGCTGCTGAACTCCTACAAGCGCCTGCGCGATCTGGTCTGGCCCGGCGGCGTCGGCAACGGCGTCGCAATGGCGATGGCAGACGTCGCCGTGATCGTTGTTCTGCTTGTGGCGGCGATGGCGACGTATCTGACGATCGAACGTCCCGCCCGCCAGCTCATCGTCAAATGGCTGGCGACCGAGACCCCCGGCCCCCTCGCGGTGCGCAAGCAGGCCTGACGATGTTCATTACCGTCTGTATCTGCACCTTCCGCCGCAGTTCCGTCACGCGAACGATACGCTCGGTCGCCGGCCAGGATGTCGGTAGCGACGGGATGCGTTTTGGAGTGGTCGTCGTCGACAATGACGACACGCCGGCGGGCGAGGCCACGGTGCGGCAAGCGTTCGCCGAGGCTGGGGTCGCCGGCGAATATATTCATGCGCCCGGACGCAACATTTCGGTGGCGCGGAACGCGGCTTTGGCTGCCAGCCGCCGGAACGGCGACTGGGTGGCCTTCATTGATGACGATGAGTTTGCAGCGGCAGGGTGGCTCGCAGAGCTTTGCAAAGTTGCGACCGCGTCCGGCGCCGACGTGGTGTTTGGCCCGGTGAAGGCGGCTTACGGTCCTGATTCCCCGGCCTGGGTTCGCGAGGGCGACTTTCACTCGCACAGGTATCTCGCGAATCGACGCGTCATCAGAGACGGCTATACCAGCAACGTCCTTATCCGCCTGACCTCTACGGCTGTGGAGGGTCAGACGTTTCTCAACTCTTTCGGACGCAGCGGGGGCGAGGATACCGAGTTTTTTCGGCGCCTCTTCCTGCGCGGCGCCGTGATGAAATACGCCGAACACGCGCTGGTTCACGAGGAAGTCGCGGCGACGCGGCAGACATTCCGCTGGCTCGCGAAGCGGAGCTTCCGCGCGGGCGCAGCCTATGGCCGCGCCAAGGACTTGCATCGCCCGCAACGCGTCCGCGTCCTGGCGATGGCCTCCGAGGCCGGCAAGGTTCTGTGGAGCACGGCTGCGGCCGGGCTAACCGCCTTTCGTCGATATGATTCACTCAAATGGTTTTTCCGAGCCTGCGTCCATGCCGGAGCATTGGCGTATCTGCTTGGCCTTTCCATTCCCGACGCGTACGGCGGAGAGCCGGCGAACGGGTCTCGCGCCTGATCAGGCGCTCCACGACACCTTGGCGTAACTCGCGAGCAGCTCGGCGTCGTGCACAAACACCTGCGGATCAAACCGGGGGCGCTGCCGCCGGTTGAGTTTCCAGTGATGGCTGATCTCGCGAAAGTGGCGGTAACTGAGCCCTGACGACGCCAGATACCCCGGGAGCCAGCGCTTGATGCGGTGCGCGCACCACTGGGCCCGGGCCGGGCAGCGCGCCGGCACCACCGCCCACTTGGTCGGACAAAGTGCCTCCACGCCCAGCGCCTCGGCCGCCGGGCGCTGCGCGGAATTCAGGTAGTACTCGAAATCGCGAAAACTCAATTCCGCATCGCTCGTCGGCCCGCGGTCGGCGAACCCGTACATCCAGTAGCCGTTGAAGCGCGCCGAGCCATGCCACGCGGCCTCGGCGCGCTCGAAGACCGTGCGGGTATCGCCGGAGACGACAAGCTCGTCGACGTCGACGCTGAGGACGCTGCGCGCGGAGCGCAGGAACAGCCAGCGCGCGTGCTCGAGGGCGCCGTTCTGGCAAAAGTCAGAGTCCCAGAAGCGGCCGTCGGCGCGCCCCTGCGGCCCGTATTTGAAGGGCCAGACAACGATGCCGGCCACTTCGATGCCCGACAGCCTGGCGACGGCCTCGGCCAGATCCTCCGGCGTGTAAGCGGTCGAGCCGTTGTCGTACAACAGCACCGCATCGGCTCTGTGGCGGTCGCGATGATAACGGATCCAGTCCTGGATCCAGTCGAGCTCGTTGTCCTTCGTCACTGTGAGCAGGACGCGCCGTCCGCGAAACGCGTCCGAACAATTGGCAGCGAGCGGAACATCGAGGCGGCCGAAGACACCGCCGAGCTCGAGGTGGGTCGTGCCCGCCGGCACGCGGACCCAGGCGCGGCCGTGCCGGTCCAGCTCCTCGAGCTTCAGAGCGCATGTCGATGACGATGGCTGTGCCGTGGCGCGCGTCGCACGGAGAGGCCCGGCCAGGTTAAACGGAGGCGGCGCCAGGATCAGCGCGGTGTCGCGACGCTCGTCGGCGTAGATGGCGTCAAAGAACAGCGTCTCGGCATCAAACCGCTGCCTGAAGTCCGCCTCGCGGTGCTCAGCCGGACGCGTCGGCACGCGCTCTATCTGCGGTGGCAGGAGCGTCGGCCGCGGCCGGTACGTGAACGGTACATGCTTCATTGCGCCAACGTTCGTGCGCGATTGCCGTCAGGCGGTCGGCTCAACGCATCGTAGTTGCCGAATATCGCCAAACTTCGCCTCCCGCGCCGGTATTTTAACAATACCTTCAGGGAAACGTACCATTGCTCACCTTGCCAAAACCCTGCTGAACAGCATGACAATGGCGGTCGACGATTAACGAACGCCAATCGAAGACGATGCGTCTGTTACCGGGGCGGCTTGGGTGACGACGATGAGCTCGGTCAGTGTTGTTATCCCGGCCTTCAACGCCGAGAGATACATTGCCCTCACGATCCGCAGCGTCGAGGCGCAAGAGATCGCGGGCGATATCGAAATCATCGTCGTCGATGATGGCTCTACCGACCGTACCGTTGCCGAGGTGGAGCGCGCACGCGGCTGCCTTCCAATCGTCTTCCTGACGCAACAGCGGCGCGGGGTCAGCGCGGCACGCAACGCCGGGCTCGCCGCCGCCAGATTTGAATACGTCGTGTTCCTGGACGCCGACGATCTCTTCACCCCCGGTGCTCTCGCCGTCATGACCCGCGTGCTGGATGGCGCGCCGCAGGCCGTAGCCGCACTCTGCGGTCATGAAAAAATCGATGAGGACGGCAATCGCCTGGATGGGCACCGTCGACCCGCGACGTTGCCGAAGGGCGATACGCTCGACGGGCTGCTGCGCAAGAACTTCGTCGTGAACGGCGGCGCGCTTTGTATAAGGACCGCCGCCGCCCGCCGCGCCGGCGGCTATGACGAGAGACTGAGCTTCGGTGAGGACTGGGAGTTCTGGTGCCGGCTGGCACGTCTCGGCAATTTCGCCGACGCCGCCGGCTTCGTCGCCCTCCGATACCGGCAACGGCTCGGCGGCGCTTCGCATACCCTGCGCGGATCCCCCTTCCATCCTAATTTCACTGCGGTCGACGCCATGTTCGTCGATCCGGCCATCGCGCGGAAATACGGGCGCCTCCGCACTTGGCTCTACCGGCGTCAGGCGCGACAGGACGTCTACTGGACGGCGGCGAGGTCGGAACTCCGCCACGGCCACTTATTGACGTTCGGCCTTTATCTCGGTGTCGGCGCAATCCGGTTCCCCGACAGCGTCTTGCGAGTGCGCCTGGTTGCCCGCTTTCTCAAGGATGTGTTCAACACCAGACGCCCCGCGGAGGCTCTCTAACCAGTGCTGACGCTCCTTCGCAGCGGCATCTACCTTATTGCCCGGTACGGGTCAGCGCTGGCGGCGGCGGCGGGCATCGCCATCTACACCAGAGCGCTGTCGCCGGGCGAATATGGCGTCTACTCGCTGATCCTGGGCGCCGGCCAGTTCGCGTATGCCACGCTGCTGCAGTGGCTGCGCATCGCGCTGGTCAGATTTCTGCCGGGAAGCGAGCGACCGGGAACGGTGCTGCAAACCGGCGGGGCCGTGGTCGCGGTACTCATCGGCGCCTCGGCACTGGTAGCCGGCGCCGCAGCGCTCGCCTTGCCGTTGTGGCGGACCGAAATCCTTTGCGGCTGGCTGCTGTTGAGCAGCTTTTCGATTTCGGACATTGTGCTCGGCGTTCTGCAGGCACAGATGCGCTCAACGCGGTTTACCGTGTCCATGCTCGCCCGAGCGGCCGCCTCTCTGGGTTTCGGCGTGTGGGCGGCTTGGTCGGGATGGGGCCCGGTCGGCATTATCGTCGGCACGTCGCTCGGATACATCGCCGGCGCTGCGACCGGGCTGGTCGGGACCACCGGCGTCATCCGGTTTGGGCGGATAGAGAACGCTCTGTTGCGTGAGTTCCTGTGGTTCGGTGGCGCGACCGCCGCGGTGGCTGCCTTCGTCGCCGGAATCAACGTCGCCGATCGTTACGTTGTCGCGCTGATGCTCGGGCCCGCCGCCGCCGGCTCTTACGCGGCACCGGTCGACGCCATCAGCCGCACGCTGGTCACGGCGCTTGGAGCGATCAACCTGGCAGGGGCGCCGGTCGTCTACAAAGCCTATGAGGAAGGCGGAATGGCCCGTGCCGCGCCGCATCTCGAGCGACAGCTGATCGCGTTACTGGCGTGCGCGCTGCCTCTCGCGGTCGCGATCGCCGCGCTGGGGGACGACGGCCTGCAATTGTTTCTCGGCCACGCGTTTCGCGCAGCGTCGCGCGCGATCGTACCGTGGGCGGTGATGGCGGCGGTGCTACAGTCGCTGCAGATATTCTATTTGTCCTACGCCTTCTCGCTCGCCAAACAGCCGCAGAAGCAGGTGCCCGCGCTTGTCGTCACGGCGATCGTCAATCTGACTTTCAACGTGCTGTTTGTTTCCCTTTACGGGGTGGTCGGCGCGGCTATCGGCACGAGTCTGAGTTTTATGGTGTGCGGCGGGCTGACCTGGTGGCTGGGACGCCGGATTGTCGACCTGCCCCTGCCGACGGAGGATATTTTGCGGGTCGTCGTAGCGACACTGGTTTTCGCCGCGGTCCTTTTCGGCTTCAAAATGGCGGTCGATCGAGCCATGCTCGCCGGTCTCGCGCTGGCAGTGGCCGCCTATCTCGCGGCCCTCCTCGCCATGTTCTGGCCCGAGCGCGCCCGCTTCCTGGCGGGAACCTGAGCCATGGCGGAGGTCCTGCCGACAAAGCGTCGCCGCCGCGCCCACATCGGTGGACTGTGCATCGACCCGCTGACACTGGAAGAAACCGCGCAACGTCTGATCGAGGAAGCCGTGGCCCGGCAAGCGGCGAGCCGCCCGTTCTTCTATTCGACTTCCGCCAACGGGCAGGTGCTGTCGCTATGCGCGACCGATGCCCGCGTTCGCGCCTTGGTGACGGCGGCCGACGAGATCAGCGCTGACGGCATGTCGTTGGTGTTGTGGGCGAAGTGGCTCGGGCGCGAAAAGCTGCCGGAGCGTGTGGCAACAACCGATCTGTTCGATGCAGTGGCCCGACGCGCCGAAACGTCAGGCGTATCGATGTATTTTCTTGGCGGTCGCGCTGAAGTGAACGAACGCGTCGTCCGCAAGGTTGCGATGCACTACCCCGCTCTGAAGATCGCCGGTGCGCATCACGGGTATCTGTCCCCGACAACCACAGAGACGGTGCTTGCGGATATCCGGCGCACCGCGCCCGGCATCCTGTGGGTCGCCATGGGCGTGCCGCTGGAACAGCAATTTGTGGTCGACCACCGCGAGGCGCTCAAGGGCGTTGGTGCCGTGAGAACCTCGGGCGGACTGTTCGATTTCATTTCGGGCGCAGCGAAGCGCGCACCGGCGTGGATGCAGCGCTGCGGCCTGGAATGGCTGTATCGCACCTGGCACGAGCCCGAGCGCCTGCTTCACCGGTATCTGACAACCAATCCGCACGCGCTGTGGCTGATGCTGACGCGAAGCGGTGCGGCCGACTGCGGCGACACGTTGACGCCGGGCAGCGATTCGCCCTGACCAGCGTCAGTCGCCTGCCATGGATGCCCGCGCCGACGCCCGCCTCAATACGCAGCCGGATCGCGCAACAGCAGGCGCGCGGTGCGCAGCACGATGGAGACGTCGAGCAGCAGGCTCCAATGGCCGATATAGTAGACATCGTGCTCGACGCGCTTCTGCATCGATTCGAGTGCTTCGGTGGCGCCGCGCAGGCCATGGACCTGCGCCCATCCGGTCAGGCCCGGCTTAACGTGATGGCGGAAGGCGTAGCTGCCGATCAACTGCTCGTACTGCCTGGTGTGCGCGACGGCGTGAGGACGCGGGCCGACGATCGACATGTCGCCAAGCAGCACGTTCCATAGCTGCGGCAGTTCATCGATGCTTGTGCACCGGAGCCACCCGCCCAGGCGCGTCACGCGCGGATCGTTGCGCGACGCCTGACGCACGTCATCACCGTCCTCGGCGACGGTCATGGTGCGAAATTTCAGGATGCGAAACGGCCGGCCGTCGAAACCGCTGCGCTCCTGTCGAAACAGCACCGGCCCTTTCGAATCGAGCTTTACCAGCAGCGCCACGAGCAGAAGCGCGGGACTGAGGACGAGCAGGCCAAGCGAAGCGGCGATGACATCGAACGCCCGTTTCACGAAGCGTTCGACGTGGGACAACGGCGCGCGCTGGAGCATGATGAGTTCGTAGTTGGCTCTCTGCCGCACGCCCGCCCAGCGCAGGCGGCGCGCCGCACGCCGGTCAGGCAGCAGATAAACCGGGAGTGGCAGAACTCTCAGCCGGTCGACCAGGCTGTCGATAGCGTCCTCGTCCGCCCAATTGGCGAGGACCACGATCATGTCCGCATTGGTCGTCCGTGCCGCCATGATCGCGTCGTCGGCCGCACGGCGGAAGGTCTCATCAGCCTGGCCATCGAACGCCAAGGTGGCGAGCAGATCGAAATCGCTGAATTGGACCAGCCGCGACAGGTTCAGCCGATTCAATTCGCCACGATCGGCGACCAGGACCGCCCGCCTGCAACTGATCGCCCCGGACTCGCGCGCTGCCGGCAGCCAGGTTTTCAGGCGCGCGCGCCAGGAGAGCAGGCCGTAGAGCGCAACCGGCGCGAAGAGAAAGATGGCGCCGCGGGAGACGCTCGCCCCCACCTTCAACGCGAAGAACAGACTCAGCGTCGCGAGAATGACGACCGACCACGTGGGGGTGACGTCGCGCGAGGCGGCGCGCCGGTCCAGGAGGTTCCTGAACGAGTAGGAACCCCGCGCGATTTGAATAATCGCGAAATTCGCAAAACACACAGCCGCCACGACTGCGTAGCGCTCGACGTCCGCACTCGTCTGCAGGAACATGCGGTGATAGGCAATTGCGCTGGCCAGCGCCGCGATTTCGATGATCGCGAAGTCCACAATCGCGACCAGGAAACCAATCGACGCAACCGACATCGGCAGGCGCCAGTGGAAGGCGCCGCTGGTCGAACCGCCGTGATCGAGGCGAACACTTTGCAAGGACATAGGCGGCCCTCCGTCAGGCCCGCTGCAGATCTATTTGCTCAACGTGAATGCCTATCCTGTTTAAGCTAATTAGTTCTATCTGCGCCTTGGTTTTTCCTCATTCTGGCAAACAATAACGTTGTGATATCGATCGATACTGAGGATAATTTATTTACAAATTTATCGATCACACCGCATTTCCGCGCAAAAGCGGGCGCTCAGTGACTTGCCGATGAGATGAGTGATCTTTGAGAGTGTGCGCCGCGACGCAAGAGGGCCACGATCGCGCGCCATCCGCCTGGCGCGTGCGGGACCTATTTGACGGCATCGCCACAACCTGACCGGCTTCAAGGCAACGCTCGAGAGACCGCCCAGCGGATCATGCGATCAGCGTCGGCCTCAAGGAAGCCACGCAACGGTTACCGGCTCTGCGACTGCGCGGAACAACCCGATTGCCCCGTCAAATTGTTCCGGGCGATATCGCCGACCTTCGAAACGCCACAGAGCCCCATCGTCGTCTCCAGCTCGTGGGCAATGATTGCCAGGCACTTGGCCACGCCCTGCTCTCCCGCGGCCCTAAGCCCGTAAAGCATCGCGCGGCCGATCAGCACGCCCCGCGCACCCATCGCCAACGCTTTGAACACGTCCTGACCTGATAGGATGCCGCTGTCGAGAAGCACCTCGATTCTTTCGCCGACGGCTTCGACGATGCCCGGCAGAACCGAGATCGTGGAAGGCGCCCCATCAAGCTGACGGCCGCCATGGTTGGAGACGACGATGGCGTCCGCACCGCATGCCACCGCCTGCTCCGCATCCTCCGGATCCATGATCCCCTTCAGGATGAGCCGTCCCTTCCAGCGGTCGCGAAACGCTCGAACGTCGTCCCAGTTTAGGCTCTGGTCGAGCTGCTCGTTGGTCCACCGCGACAGACTCTTGGCGTTCTTGATCTGCGGCACGTGGCCGTAGAGGTTGCCGAATTGCATCTTGCGCACGCGCGCCATCGCCAGACACCATGCCGGCTTGTGCGCGAAGTTCATGAGATTGCGCAGCGTCGGTTTGGGCGGCGATGACAGGCCGTTGTGAATGTCCTTGTTGCGCTGCCCCACCATCTGCAGGTCGAGTGTCAGCATCAGCGTCTTGATCCCGACCGCATCGGCGCGGTCGACCAGCCGGCTGGTAAAATCGCGATCCTTGCTGACGTAAGGCTGGAACCAGAACGGACGCGTGGCGACATTTGCCAGATCCTCGAGCGAGGCGATGCTCATGGTCGACAGCGTGAAGGGTACGCCGAATGCCTCGCAGGCGCGCAGCGCAAGCTTCTCGCGGTCCGGCCAGTAGACCCCGGTGAGCCCCGTCGGCGCGACGGCGAGTGGCAGGCGTGCAGGCTCCCCCGCAATCGTTGCCCGCGCCGTGCGGGCCGCGACATCGACGGCCACGCGCGGGCGAAGCAGGATTTTGGCGAAATCGCTGCTGTTCGCGCGAAAGGTCGTTTCGGTCCATGCACCGCCGTCAACGTAGTCATAGAACATCTTCGGCACGCGCCGGCGCGCGCGCTGCCTGAGGTCCTCGATCGAAGCGATGTGCTTCATAGACTGCCGATCGAATAGTGCGTGCTCCACACCTCGTCGCTCTTGAACGCGACGGTGGTGGCGATGCCCTGCGCCGTGAGCGGATTCGGTGAGCGCGCAACCGCAACGCCGAGGTCGAAGGGCGCGGCGACGGGTTCGATGCCGAGCGCGCGGAAGCGCCGGTTCCAGGGATAGAACCCACGGCCGCGATTCGAGATCCACAGATTGCAGGAGGGGGAGCTTGTCGGCTTCCCAACGCAAACTCACCCGATATCGTTCAACAAGATTGTCGAGATGCGCGACACCTGCCGTGCCGCTCGCCAGCGCAATCTCCTCGGTGACGAACGCCAGCGGATGACTGGCCGCATCGATCCCGTTTCCGTCCTTGTCAAGCACGCCCGAAAGTCCCTCGACGCGCTGCCCCAGGCGAAGCGCGACACGCCCTCCTCGGCGTCCACCGGATAGGTGTGGACGCGAACCGCGCCGTCAAAGGCGAGCCGTGCCTGACCGGAAGACTCGGGAAGCCGAAATACCGGATGCAATCCGATTGGCAGGGTGACATCCCGGCGGGGCAGGATGTCGAGCCGCGTGTCCAGCCGGCTCGCTCCGGGCACGCCGCGCAGGGTGCGCGTCAGGCGGGCAATCGGGTGCTCCGACGGATAGTCTATCCGAAGCACAAGAATGCCATCTCGTGCGTCGAGCACCTGCCAGGCAAGATTGCTGCCTGGACCGTGAAAGAAGCCGTCCGAATCGTCCGCTTCCGCCGGTCGCCGCCTTCGCAGCCGACCTCGAAAGCAAACTCGATGGACTGGACGCGCTGGTCAACGCGGCTGCGATCCAGCCTTACGGAACGGTAGAAACGACGACGCCGGAAGACTGGCAGCGCGTTATCGACACGAATCTGACCTCCTGTTACCTGACCTCCCACTACCTCTACCCGCTGTTAAAGAAGCGCGAGACGACCTCGATCGTGCACCTCGCCTCGGTGCAGGGGCACAGCAATCAACGTAACGTGCTCGCCTACGCCACGTCGAAAGGCGCGATACACGCGCTGACACGGGCAATGGCGGTGGACCGCGCCCGCGATGGCGTGCGGGTCAATTCTGTGTCGCCCGGATCGGTAAGAACGCCTCTGCTTGAATTCGCGGCGCGCGAACTCACGCCGGAAGGCGGGTCGATAGAGGACACGCTGACCGGCTTCGGCCGCTCCCATCCGGTCGGCCGCGTGGGGACGGTGGAAGAGGTTGCAGCGCTTATATCCTACCTGGTCGGCCCCACGTCACGCTTCTGTACCGGAGCGGACTTCCTCATTGACGGTGGCCTGAGGGCGCAATTAGGCGTCTAGTTCTCGCGCAGCGACGGACGGAGACTAATGGCCTCGGAAAACGACCCCATAGGCAGCACCGCAGCGCGCCGGCGACATAGGACCGACCTGCCCTCAGAGGTCGCCGGTGCAATCCGCAGTGAGATCATCGAGGGTCGATTGCGCCCCGGTGACAAGCTGCCGACAGAGCGCACGATGTCAGCCGCGTCGTCGTGCGGGAGGCGGTCGCGAAGCTGCGGCACGAGGGCCTCGTGGTGTCCCATCAGGGGCTGGGCGTGTTCGTCGCTTCGCCCGATCAATCCGCAACGCTGATGCTCAACCACGGATCGCTGGCGCGTCCGGAAGATTACCGGCATCTCTACGCGGTGCGCCGATTTCTTGAAGGCGGTTCAGCCCATGAAGCGGCGCTGAACCACGACGACGGGGATTTGGCGAAGATGGCCGGCTGCATAGATCTGATGCTGCAGGCCTCCGACACCGGCGACTATGTCGAGGCCAACATCGGTTTCCACCGCTCGGCGGCGACCGCAACTAAGAACCCTTTCATCGGGCTTTTCATCTCCTTCGTCGACACGAAGCTTAAGGAGAGCGTTGCGCTCGCGCTGAAGTCGCTCGATTACGAGTCCACTGTTCGGATTTCCACCGCCGAGCACAGACGAATTCTGGATCGCATCGGCGAACGGGACGCAGCCGGAGCAGAAAGAGCGATGCGCGAACATCTGACCAATTCCGCGCGCCGTCTTGGTCTATAGAGTCCGTTTGAGTTCTCGTCCGAAGCTGGAGGACCGACGGAAAACACCCAGTTATCAGCACAACGCCTCCAAACCTCATTCGCCAAGACACTCACAAGTCGCCATTTATATGGATGTTTTCCGGTCTCAACCGGACGGAGCCGGATTGGCTGTTGGCTTCCGCCCGAAACATTGTTCAAAATAGCGAAAACCGTCATTTCTTGGTGTTCCGGGCCACGTCGAGTCACAAACCATTCTACAAAATAGCGCCCACCCGCGATGCGACGGTTTTCGAGTGCGCAGTTGATTGTTCTCGTGAACATTCAGAGTGTCAGTGGCGTTGAGAATTAGCGCTTTTCAGCCCCGTTCGGTGTCTGCGATTTGTTTTGGCCCACCGAGGTAGCGACGGCCTTCCGGAGCGCGAGGTGCGGCGGTGGCGTCCGGTTACTCCCAGCTCCACGCATAGTCACGGTCCCCCCGAACGAATACGGTAAAGCTCCTGCCATGCGGTGGCCTCGAAATAAAGGATCAGGGCGCGCTCGCTGGCCGTCGCCGTTTCCAGTGCGGCCTCACATACCTTCGGTAACGTTCCCGACCCGCTGCCGACAATCCGGCCAGCAACGACTTCTTCAACACAATTCGCCAATAGCGGACGTGGCGGTTTAGCAAAGCGCAGATCAACCGTGCTGCGCGGTCAGCGCTCGCCCGAGGCACCCACCGTCCGAGGAATTCACACCTCTGGTATCCAGACCGCCATTTCGCCCGGCTCACGGTTGTTCCAAAGAAAATAAGGAAGCGCTACCCAGCGCGTCGGCTGCGTACTCGGTGCAGCCGATCGGTAGAGGTTGTCTCCCCATTTCACGTCTATTGCGCATCCGTCGACCGCCAGAGTAACGATACCCCCGAACAGATCGTCTCGCTCCGCGATTGAGATGGCCGCCCCCCGCGGGACGCGCAGGCTCGTCACCGGTAGCATGTTGTCGGCCTGCTCGGCACAATAGACGAGTGGCCCGCGCTTCAGCGCCACCCGGCCGACGTCCATGCGCACTCGCGGATTGGCATAGATCCGTTCGACCGGCATCGGCAGATCAAGAAGGATCGTGTCGCCTTGCTGCCAGCGGCGGCGAATCTCAAGGTATCCGTTCAACACGCTCCCTCCGAGCTCGACCGCGACGCCATTGACTGTGGCCGAGGCCGTGCGCGACCAGCCCGGGATGCGCAGGCGCATGGCAAATTCAGTCGCCTCTTCCGGATCGATGCGGATCGCGATCTTGCCGGACCAGGGATACCGACTGGTCTCCTTGATCTCGACGTTGCGCCCGCCAAGCGACACGCGCGCCGAATTGCCGCCGTAGAGATGCACGGCCAGCACATCGTTACTCGTCGAATAAAAATATCCGCCAACCGATGCCACCAGGCGGGAAACATTCATGGTGCAGCATGGGCACGTGTGCCACGCCCAACGCTTGTGCCGGCCGTCGCTCGCCAGTGGATTTTCATAGAAGTAGTGCTCGCCGTCGCGTGACAGGCCGGAGAGCGCGCCGTTGTAGAGCGCCTGTTCCAGAACGTCTGCGTAGCGGCCGTCGAGCTCGATGTTGAGCATGCGCTGTGCCCAGAAGATGAGCGCGACCGTCGCGCACGTCTCCGCATAAGCGGTCTCGTTGGGAAGGTCGTAATACTCCGTGAACCCCTCGTTGAATTTCGATGGCCCGAGACCGGCCGTCACATACATCTGGCGGCTGGTGACGTCGTGCCACAGAATCTCGCAGGCGCGTTTCAAATCCGCATCGCCGAACTCGGCGGCGAGGTCCGCCATCGCGGCATACATATACATGGCGCGGACAGCGTGCCCGACGACCTTATCCTGCTGGCGGACCGGCTTGTGCGACTGGTTGTATTCGTACGTCTTCGCCCAGAAGCTTCTCGGATCTTCACCCCGTGCAGCCGCCTCGACATCGAAGTAGTGCGGCGGCCGGTGCCCGCGCTCGTTAATCAGGTACGCGGCAAAATCCAGGTGACGGCGGTCACGCGTCACGTCGTAGAGCTTTATCAGCGCGATCTCGATTTCCTGGTGGCCGCAGTATCCTTTCTTCTGGCCGGCGCCGGGGCCGAAGGTCGCCATGATGTGGTCGACGTAGCGCAGCATGACGTCGAGGAAGCGGCGTTTGCCGGTAGCGTGGAAATAGGCCACCGCGCCTTCGAGCATATGACCGGCACAATAGAGCTCGTGGTTATCGCGGAGGTTGGTCCAGCGCTGCTCGGGCTCGCGGCCGATGTACCAGCAATTCAGATAGCCGTCCGGCAACTGCGCCTTTGCCAGGTCCTCGACGATCGTGTCGACCTTGGCCTCGATACCGGCATCGCGACGGTGCCCAAGCGCGTAACTCGCCGCCTCGATCCACTTGCCGACATCGGAATCCCAGAAGATCTGCGTGGTGAAGTTGTGACTGTTCGGCGCAATGCGCAGCGGTGGCGGCGGCTGCGGAATGGTCAGCGATTCGAGGATGCCATTTTTCTCCAGCTGCCGATGCTGGCTGGGAATCGTTCGCGTCAGGACCGTGTCCAGCCGCTCGCGCCAGAAATCGCCGTCGATTCGAACATTCTTGAAGTTGACCGGAGAGTACTTCCGCATCTGATTCCGTTCGGCTGTTGGGTTCAACGGTGCGATTTGGCCAGGTGTGCGCCACAGGATTCGCGCACGACCAGAGTGCATGGCAGCCTGCGAACGCCACGCAGATCTTCGCCGGCGATCATTTCCATCAAGCGGCTGCCGGCCTGCCGTCCGAGATCGTGGAGGTTCATGTCGACGCTGGTCAGTGGGGGGCGCGTTGCCGTCGCCATGATCTCCCAGTTGTCGAACCCGATCAGCGCGACATCAGCCGGCACATCGATGCCTCTCTCACGCAGCGCGTCGGCAGCACCGCGCGCAATCTGGTCGTTGCCACAGAAGATTGCGTCCGGCCGATTGCGCTTCGTCTTCAAAAGTTGAGCGACGGCTTCGCGGCCCCACGCTTCTGACCACTCGCCGACCAGGAAATTCGAGCTGGCCGCGAGCCCGGCGGCCCCGAGCGCCTTGCGATAGCCGTTACTGCGCAGGCGGACTGCCTCGAAGCGCTCCGGACCGCTGACATGTGCGATCCGGCGGCGGCCAAGCCCGAGCAGATGCTCGACCGCCAGCTTCGCTCCGCCTTCGTCGTCGGGTAGCAGCGCGAATGCGTCCGGGTCGTCCGGGCGCGAAAATACGTAGATCACCGGGACGTCGCCCGTCGGCACCCTCAAACCGGCGCGCTGATCGGCGCGCCGCGCAGTGACGACGATGCCGTCCACGCGTTTGCTCAGCAACTGCTCGACATGCTGCGCCTCGCGTGCGGGATCGTCCGTGGCGTTGGCCATGAAGACACCGATGCGCCGATCGGCGAGGCAGGCTTCGAGACCCTCCATGATCGGCATGGTGAAGCGGCCGAAGCTGTCGTTCGAGATCAGACCTACCGTGAAGGTGTGACCGCGATGAAGACTCTGTGCGAGATCGTTCGGACGGAAGCGGATCTGCTTGGCAGCTGCAATGACGCGCTGCCGAGTTTCCTGGCGCAACGTGCCGTTATTGTTGAGCGCTTTGGATACGGTGCCGACGCTGACGCGCGCCAATCGCGCCACATCGTGGATGGTGGTTTGCCGGCGTACGGCGATCGGCGTGCCGGGGGACGTCTTGTCACCACGTTTGCTTTGTCGACCGTCCATGGTTCGCTAACCCTTGACGGCGCCGGACATAAAGCCGCGGACATAGTAACGCTGGAGAAGCAGAAACAGGATGACGCACGGTGCGGCGAGCGCGAGCACCCCCGCCTCGGTCGCTCCAAAATCGACCTGGCCAAGCGGCAGCTGGGTGCGTAGCGCGGCGACCGCCAGCGGCAGGGTCTCCTTGCTGCTCTCGGCAAGCAGGATGAGCGGCGCAAAGTATTCGTTCCAGGCGGCAAGGAAGGCAAACAGGCCGACAGTCACCAGTCCGGGCCGTACGGCCGGAAGCATGATCCGCCACAAGACGGCCGACGTGGAGCAGCCGTCGACCAGCGCCGATTCTTCAAGATCGCGCGGAACCGCCTCGAACGAAATCCGCATCATGTACGTTGCGAACGGCAGCTGAAACGTGACCAGCACCAGCGCGACACCGAACCGCGAATTGGCCAGCCCGATATGGTTGAGCAGAACGTACAGGGGAATGAGCAGCGAGGAGTACGGCACCATCAGGATTGACAGCGTGAGCAGAAAGAGAGCGTCACGCCCCCAGAAGCGAAAGCGGGCGAAGGCGTAGCCGCCGAGCGTCGACACCAGGACGGTCAGTGCTACCGTGGCCAGCGACACTATGAGGGTATTGGCGAGGAAAACCGGAAGCCCGACGCCGAACTTGTACAGCGTCGTATAGTTTCCAAAACCGAAGCCGGCCGTCTGCGCGGTGTACGGCTGCGGACTCACGGAAGCCAGCACGCACCAGGCCAGTGGAAACAGAAAGAGGATCGCCAAACCGGCGGTGAGCACGTGAAACGACGTTCCATTTGTGCGCGGAATCGCCATCGCTAATCCTCCGTGCGCCGCAGGAAGCGCAGCTGGAGAACATTGATCAGCAGCAGGACGATCAGCACGATGATCGAGAGGGCCGCCGCGGTGCCGAGGTTCTGGCGCTGGAACGCCTCGCGATAGATGAGCTGCACGACGGTGATGGTGCTGTTGTCCGGGCCGCCCTTGGTAAGAATGAAGAACTGGTCGAAAGCGAGCAGCGAACCAGTCACGCACAGGATCAGGGACAGCGACAGCGACGGCAGCAGCATGGGCAGCGTAATATGCCGGAACGCCTGCCAGCGGCTGGCGCCGTCAATTTCGCCCGCTTCGTAAATGTCCTCCGGGATGCCCTGCAGGCCGACCAGCAGGATCAGCATGTAGAAGCCGGCGAATTTCCACACGATCAGGAACGTGGTCGTCAGCAGCGCTGCGATCGGAGTGGCGAAAAAACCGAACGTCTCGGCCACGCCAAGCTGCTCGAGGAGCGGTAACACCGGCCCGCTTTCGCGCGAAAAGAAGCCGTAAGCGAGGAGGGAAGCGGCCGCGAGGCCAAGGGAAACCGGCAGCAGGAAAACGGTGCGCAGCCACGCCACCCAGCGGCTCTGGGATTGCACGATCAGCGCCAGGCCCAAGCCAAGGCCGATCAAAAGAATGGTCGCCAGCACCGTGTATTCGACGGTGAACGTGACCGCCGGCCAGAACAACCGGTTATTCCAGATCGAAGTGTAATTCTTCGGAAAGTTGATCGCGCCGGACCTGCCGAGCAGCGGCCAACTCGTGCCTGACATCCGCACGACGAGCAGCAGCGGCGTAATGAAAAGGACCACGATGAACGCGATCGTTGGAATTGCGTATGCCACGCCCGTCAACTGGCGGCGAAGCTGCCAGCCGATTGCGCGCCTGCCCGCGCTTGCCCCTGTCTGTGCACCTGTCATCTCTATCGAAGTCAACGCGGATTGCCTTCAGCGTCAATGGGACCGGCGCGACGGCTCGGGCGCCGCGCCGGCAGCGAACGGCGCTATTGGCTGAGTGAGTCGGTAATCGCGTCGTTGTCGGCGTCAATCTTGCTGGCGTCGCCGAAGATCGCGTCCTGAATCAAGGTCGTCCACGGGCCCTGCGGATCGTTGAAGCTCTGGCCGAAGTTCTTGGCCAGCGGCGTCTGACCCTTGGCGGCAACCTGATTGAAGATAACCAGACGCGGGTCCTTGGCGCTGTACTTGTTGTTGGCGAGATCGGAGCGCGAAAGCACGTTGCCGCCCTTGGCAACGACTTCCACTTGGGCGTCGTCGCTCTGGATCCATGAGATGAAATTCCACGCCGCATCGAGTTTCTTGCTGTCGCGCGAAACGCCGATGGCGTCGCCGCCGACGAACGTCGACTGCTGGCCATTGAAGCCCGCAATCGGGGTGACGCCGATATCCTCATCTTTCAGCTTGTCGTTGGCGAGACCAGTGAGGCTGGCCGGCATCGGTTGGACGCCGATCTTGCCAGCGCCGAAGTAAGACAGCCAGGTCGGACCCTGCTCCGTCTTGGATTCCGGCATCGGTACGACACCGTCCTTCACGAGGTCGTGGTAGGCGGAGAAAATCTTCTTCATCTCGTCGCTGGCGTTCAGCGACTTGGTGCCGTCGGCATTCATGATCGGCTGCTCGTCGGCCCACGAGATCGGCCAGTTGGTGAATAGAATGCAGCCGCCGCAGGCGCCGGCGATGAAGGTGCCGTGCACGTCACCGCCAACCTTCTGCACGGCGCGCGCATCGGCGATGAACTCGTTGAAGTTCGCCGGCCCCTTGTCGGGATCGAGTCCCGCCTGCTTGAACAGCTTCTTGTTCCACATCCACACCGACAGATCGACGACGAACGGCATGCCATATTGCTTGCCGTCCCAGGTCGCCGCGTTGATGGCTGCGTGCGCGACCTTGTCGATGTTGGGCATGTTCTTGATATGGTCGGTCAGGTCCTGAAACAGACCCGCCGAAGTCCAGTTCGGCATGAACACCACGTCTGCGGAAAACAAATCGGGCAAGCTGTTGGCAGCCGCGGCCGCACCGATCTTGGTCTGGTATTCGTCCGTTGGAACGTAAGTCACGTCGACATGATTCTTGTGCGACGCGTTATAGGCCTGCACCAGGGCGTCGGCGCGGGCTTGAGTGATGACCCGTGTCCACAAGGTCAGGTGTGTGCCGTCATCTACGCCAACTCCGTTGTCCGCGGCCGTGGCGACCGACAGCGAAACAATTGCCGTCACTGACGCGACCATCGCGAAGGTCAGTGTCCGCTTCAAGATTTGCATGCGATTCCTCCCTGTATCCGTCCCTTGGTCGATTTCGAAATCCAAGCCGAGAGCGCTCCCTCGCCACGGCTGAGGAAAAGCTTTTCTGATCCAGTCGAGAGTCCCTCGCGAGCAAGGCAGGGTGTGACGCGGAAAAGCTTTTCCG